>ENA-UEPG01000229-UEPG01000229.1-human-gut-metagenome-genome-assembly--contig:-NODE-229-length-61194-cov-9.367001_pt1 | contig 61194 bp, 39 predicted proteins | sample MGYA00242893_ERZ507902 | MGnify/ENA primary metagenome ERZ507902 (study PRJEB26167, sample SAMN06115491) | human gut metagenome | host: Homo sapiens | place: China:Gansu | collected 2015-04-23 | study...
TAATGAATTCGGTATACAGTCAAGGTTTATTAAGTATTATTTAATGACGCAATATAACAATATTTTTTGAGAAAAAAGACATTAATCGCCTTTTTATATTATTTTATATAATATTTATTCAAAGATTAGAACGTTCCTGTATTTCGCAACGCCTGCCTGCCGGACAACGGACGGCCCGACAACTCCCCAAAAACACAATTCACTCCAAGCAGATCCTAGACCAGCCGTGCAAAGAGGATCGAACGGTTCTCGGAGGCACTGTAAGGGTAATGGAACATCTCTTCGGCAAAGAGCATGCGTTCGACGCCGAACTGCGCATCGTCGGTCTTATAGGGGAACGCCCGGTACTGGTAGTGCCGCAACAGGTTGGCCATGTCGTACTTGCCTTTGCCCGCCAGCGCGGCCAGCGCATTCTCGTATTCCCCGCAGGCTACGAACGAGTTGGTCTTGGAGAGGATCTTCGGCATCTGGCGCGTACAGTAATCGGCGATACTCTGCTACACGTCCTTGATCATTTGGGCAAAGCGCACGTCGTTCAGCACGTCCGCGGCATTGCAGTCGACGTAGAGTTTCGACAGCGTTTCGTCGGTCAGGGCATCGACAATGTGGAAACGTCCCCGGTCGGAAAAGCCCGACAGCACGGCGGCACGCATGTTGTCGCACGCAGCCCGACTCACGGCATCAGTGCATGCAAAGGGATTGATGAGCACGGTTTCCTTCGAGGAATCCTCCTGCACCGCAGCGCCCTGCGTTACAAACACGACAACTGTTGTCAGAAAAGTTCTGAATACGTTTTCCATAGATATTTAAGTAAGGGTTAGCGTGTTCTCCGCATCGACAAGGCAACTCATCGATCCCGGTTCCCGCACCGAAAGGAGTCGATATAATTTGTTAGCATTAAAAATAAGGAAAGCGTGGTGCTGAATGTTTATTTTAGAGTGGGAGGTTCTTGCAAAACCTGAAGAATAAAATAACAAACGTTAAAACAAATGAGACGGGTACAAGGTTCTGATCCTTGCACCCGTCCCATTTCAGAATGTAAAACAGACATTGTCTACTACCTATTTTTTCCTTTAACCGAACAGAATTTACCCATTTGGAAATTTTTCGTATCTTGCAATAGGTTATTTGAAATGCGGTATTTAAACGCAAGACGTTCGAAATAAACCGTTTCCTGCTCGTCACCTATTTTCTTATACAACAATACAACGCCCCGATGAATTAAGCCGTTACATCTTTTTAATCCCATACCCGGCTGGGATCCGGGCATAGCGATAAACCAAAGAAGCCGGCAGGGTTATTCCGCCCAGCCGCCGCCCAGGGCTTTGTAAAGGTCGACCAAAGCCAGGTGCTCGTCGCGCACGGCATTGCTGACCCCGATCTGGGCGTCGAAATAGCGGCGTTGCGCATCCAGCACATCGATATAATTGATGCTCCCGCCCCGGTATTGCAGCTGAGCGAGTTCGACGTATTTCCGGGCTGCGTCGCGCAGGTTAACCTTCAGCGCGGCCGTCCGGCGAACGCTGCGGTAGCTGACCACGGCGTCGTTGGCCTCCTTGAAAACCGTCAGCACCTTCTGTTCATACCCCAGCCGGGCCTCGTCGTAGGCGGCCAGCGCGGCCTTGTACCGGGCCTGTTTACGGCCGAACCCGAAGATCGGCGAGGCGAGCGTACCGGCGACATACGAGAACGGCGAGCGGAAAAACCCGCTCACATCGTCGTTTTCCCAGCCGCCCGTCAGGTTGAACACGATGCGCGGGAAGCGGTCGGCGTAGGCCATGCCCGCGGCGGCCATCGCCGCACGGAGCTGCTGCTCACAAGCCCGCACGTCGGGACGCCGCAGGAGCAATTCCGACGGCAACCCCACGGGAAGCGACTCGGCGAACTCCGCCTCGGTATTCATCTTGCTACGCACGACCCGCCAGTCGGGATTTTCGCCCATGAGCAGCGAAATGCTGTTTTCCATGACCTCGATCTTGCGTTCGAGGTCGGGGATCAGCGCCGCCGTCGAGGCGTACTCCACTTTCGCCTGCTGGAAGACCGTTTCAGAGGTGAGGCCGCCCTCGAAACGCAACTGCGCCTGGTAAGCACCCTCGCTGCGCGTGATGAGCGTACGCCGCACGATGGAAAGCTCGTTGTCGAGCGCCATCAACCGGAAATAGGCGGCGGCGACCTCGGCCACGAGCGTCATCTGCATCGCACGCCTGTCCTCGACCGATGCGAGGTATTCGGCACCGCCCTTGCGCTTGGCCCAGCGCAGGTTTCCCCACAGGTCGAGCTCCCAGCTCACGGTAGCCTTGGCGCCGAATTCGGGGTCGCGGCTCGGCGCCTCGCCCGCATAGTCGTTGGTTTCGTGATCGGCGTAGACCGTTCCCGACACCGACGGCAGGCGGTCGGCCTTGCCGATGCGGTAAAGCTGGCGCATCCGCTCGACACGCGCCGCGGCGGCAAGCATGTCCTTGTTGTTGGCCAACGTATGACGGATGATGTTGCACAGGGTCGAATCGCCGTAGAACTGCCACCACTCCATGTCGGCGATGGCGAGCGAATCGGCCGCAGCACCCCCGGCGATAGCCGCCGGGAAGTCGACCTCGGGCGCCTTGCAGTGACGCACGGCCGAGCAGGAGCCCAGCCCAGCGGCAGCAGCCAGTATCATAAGAAATATCGCAAGTCGTTTCATCGTTTCAGTTTTTCTTTAATCCGGTAAATCCACACGAAGAAGAAGGGCACGAAGACAATGCCTACCGTAATGGCGACCAACATGCCGAAGAAGACGCCCGTACCGATCCCCTGACGGCTTGCCGAGCCCGGCCCCGAAGCGAAGACCAGCGGCAGCAGACCGAGGATGAAGGCCAGCGAGGTCATGACGATCGGGCGGAAACGCAGGTGCGCCGCCGTGAGCGCCGCGGAGACCGCATCGCGGCCCTTCTCGACCTCTTCCTTGGCGAATTCCACGATCAGGATGGCGTTCTTGGCCACCAGTCCCACGAGCATCACCAGTCCGATCTGGAAATAGATATTGTTTTCCAGCCCGCAGATCCAGATACCCAGGTAGGCGCCGATGCCGGCCACGGGGAGCGACAGGATGACGGCCACGGGCACCGACCAGCTCTCATACTGCGCCGCAAGGAACAGGAAGACGAACAGGAAGGCCAGCGCCAGCACCAGGCCGGTCTGCCCGCCGACATGCTTTTCCTGGTAGGAAAGGCCGCTCCACTCGACGCCGATCGACGCGGGCAAGTGCTTGCGGACGAGCTCTTCCAGCACACCCATCGCCTGCCCCGAACTGTAACCGTGCGCGGCCTCACCGGAAATGGTGGCCGAGTTGAACATGTTGAAACGCTTGATGTTGCCTGCGCCCGTCGTATAGTGCGTCGTCCCGAGCGAAGTGATCGGGATCATCACACCGCCCGCTCCGCGCACGAAAAAGAGGTTCAGGTTGTCGCGCTGCGCACGGTAGGGAGCCTCGGCCTGGATGTAAACGCGGTAGATGCGGTTGAACATATTGAAGTCATTGACGTAGATCGACCCCGTAAAGGCCTTCATCGTCGAGAAAATGTCGGACATCGAGACACCCAGCAGCTGCGCCTTGTCGCGGTCGACGTCGAAATAGAGCTGCGGAATGTCGCCCTGCATGGACGATGCCAGCCCCGTGAATTCGGGACGCTGCGAAGCGTAATACATCAGCGTATCCACGGCATGCTGCAAATCCTGGTAGGTCGTATTGCCCCGTGCTTCGAGCACCATCTCGAAACCGCCCGAGTTGCCCAGACCGGGAATCACAGCGGGCGTCGAGAGGTATACCTTGCTTTCGGGGTAGCGCGAGAGTTCGGTGCGCACGCGCTGCATCACGGAACTCAGCCCCTCGGAGTCGCGGTCACCCCACGGTTTGAGGATCACGGTCAGCTGGCTGCGCGCCTGGTTGGTACCCACGCGCGGACTGGAACCCGTGACATTGAGCACGTATTCCACGTCGGGATCGGCCATCAGGAACTTCATCGCGCGGTCGGTCACCTCACGGGTGCGTTCGATCGTCGCCCCCTCGGGCAACTCCAGTTCGACGGTAAAGTAACCCTGGTCTTCCTGCGGCATGAAGCTCTGCGGCACGAGCCTGTTCATCAGCCAGATGCCGATCAGCACGATGCCGAAGGCGGCGAACATGCGGCGCGAATGCTTCAGCGCCCCCTGAATCATGCGGCCGTAGAACTTGTTGCCCGTCGCCAGGGTGAGGTTGATGCGGCGGAAAAAGCGGTTTTTCTTCCCCTCGCCTTCGGGCCGCAGGAAAAGCGCACACATCACAGGGCTGAGCGTCAGCGCCACGACGGTCGAGATGACCACCGACACGGCGATGGTGATGGTGAACTGGCGGTAGAGCTGGCCCGTAATGCCCGAAAGGAAACTCACCGGGACAAACACGGCGCACAATACCAGCGACATGGCGATCAGCGCCCCGCTCAGGTTGGACATCGCCTTTTTGGTAGCCTCGTAGGGCGAGAGGTGCTCCTCGTTCATGATGCGGTCGACATTCTCCACGACGACGATGGCGTCGTCGACCACGATGCCGATGGCGAGGATGAGCCCCAACAGCGTCAGCATGTTGAGCGAAAACCCGAAAACGAGCATCACGCCGAAGGTACCGATCAGCGAGATGGGCACGGCAACGATCGGGATGATCGTGGCGCGCCAGCTCTGCAACGAGAGGAAGACCACGAGGATCACCAGCAGCAACGCTTCGAACAATGTCTGGTAAACATGGTGGATCGACTCCGAGATGTAGGTCGTCATGTCGAACGGAATCTCGTAGCTGATGCCCTCGGGGAAGTTGTGGCTGATCTCCTCCATGGCCGCCTTGACCAGCGCCGCCACCTCCATAGCATTGGCTCCGGGCAGCATGTTGATATTCAGCACGGCGGCGTTCCCGCCGTTGATGCCGCTCTCGGTATTATAGGACGAAGCTTCGAGCGAGATACGCGCCACGTCTTTCAGGCGGATGATCGACCCGTCGGGGTTGGCCCGCACGACGATGTCCTCGAATTCGCTGACAGACGACAGACGCCCCTGCGCCGTGATGGGGATCGTCACGTCGATGCCGTTCATGGGGGCCTGCCCCAGCACGCCGGCGGCAGACTCGCGGTTCTGGTCTTTGAGCGCCGTCTGCAAATCCTTGACCGTCAGCCCCAGGTCGGCCAGCTTGTCGGGCATGACCCATATCTGCATGGCGTAATAACGGCTGCCGACGTTCGAAACGCTACCCACTCCGGGAACACGGCGCAACATGTCCAGCACGTTGAGCGTCGCATAGTTCGAAAGGTAGATTTCGTCGAACTTGGGGTCGGACGAAAGCAGGGTTATGGTCATCAGTTTGCTGGCCGCCTGCTTCTCGACCGAGATGCCGTTCTGCACCACTTCGGCAGGAAGGCGCGCCTCGGCCTTCTTCAGCCGGTTCTGGATATCCACGGCCGCCAGGTCGGGATCCGTCGAAATGTCGAAGGTCACCGTGGCGGAGAAACCGCCCGAGTTGGAGCTCGACGACTCCATGTAGATCATGCCGGGAGTACCGTTCAACTCCTGCTCGATGGGCGTAGCCACGGCCTGCGTCACGGTCTGCGCATCGGCACCGGGGTACGACGCCGAGATACGCACCACGGGAGGTACGATCTGGGGGTACTGGTCGACGGGCAGCAGTGCCAGGCCGATGAAACCCACGATCACGATGATGATGGACAGCACCGTCGAAAAGACGGGCCTGTCGATAAAGAAGTCCGCTTTCATAGGCTACTGTTGTTTTTCGGCCTCTTCATCGCGGCGCGGAGCGACCGGTTCGACTTTCATGCCGTGCTGGAGTTTATGGTAGCCCTCGACGACGATATCCTCGCCCCGCACCAGGCCGCGTTCGACGACGATGTTGTTGCCCCATTCGGGACCCGTCTCGACAAAACGCTTCTCGACGATGCTGTCGGGGCGCACCACGTAGATGTAGGCACCGCCCTTCTCGATCTCGATGGCCTTCGACGGCACGACGACGGCATCCTCACGCACGTCGAGCAGCAACCGCACCTTGGTGAACTGCCCCGGCAGCAGGATGTGGTCAGGGTTGGCCATCTCGGCTCGCACGGAGAAGGTACCCGTCTGCGGATCGACCTGCGGGTCAGCGAAATCGACCAGGCCGCGGTAGGGGTATTCCGAACCGTCGGCCAGGGTCACGGTGATGTAGGGATCCCACTTGCGGGTCGAATCGCGGTGCCCGAGGTTGACGTTGCGCGCCTTGCTGCGCAGGTAGTCGAGGGCCGTCATGCTGAAATCGACACGCACGGTATCGCTCTTCACGACCGTGGCGAGCAGCGATTTGCCGCTCGGCCCCACGAGCGTACCGATGTCGGCGTTGCGTTCGGAGATATAACCCGAAATAGGCGACTGCACGGAGGTATAGCCCAGGGTCATCTGCGCCTGCGTGAGGTCGGCCTCGCCGACGGCCACGTCGGCCACGGCACTCTCGTAAGCCGCCGTGGCATTGTCGAGTTCGAGCTGGCTGGCGGCACTCTGTTCGAAGAGCGGACGGATACGGTCGAGGTCGCGCTTGGCTTTCAGCGCCTGCGCCCGGGCCTTGTTCAACTGCGCCTTGGCCTTGTCGACGCGCGCACGGTAGACCCGTGGGTCGATCACAAAGAGGGTTTGTCCCTTCCTGATGTAGGTACCCTCGGCGAAGAGCATCTTTTCGAGGTAGCCCTCGACGCGGGCGCGGATTTCGACGAACTGCTGGGCGCGGATGCGGCCTACGTAATCGCCATAGATATTGACGTCTTCGGTCGTTACGGGTTCCACCGCCACGACGGGCAGGACGACTGCGGCGGGACGCGGCCGGAGCAGGATGACGAGCAACACCGTCACGACCACAAGGCCGGCAATGACTCCGATCCACTGGCCTCGGCTCAGTCTTATCCGGACATGGGCAACACGGGAGGCCGCTTTCTTCACACCGTTCAGGTTCAGCTCCTGCAAATTCGGTTTCAATTTGTCAAATTTCATAAAGCACTAATATCATTGGGGGCAGCAAAACGGGGTTCAAACCTTGCGCCAGAATTGCAGGCAGCCCATTAAAACATTTATTGACAGCAAAATATCTACCAAATACCAAATCAAATATATACAAAAATCTGTGGAATAATTCTACATCCGTGTGGAATTATTCCACAACACCTCGGCAAAGCGTCCGCCTGCCCGGGGTCTTGCGACGGCCGGAGCCGTAACCGGCGCATCCGAACGCATTGGAGGCAACCGCCCCGGCTTCGCGGCGCAAAGGTAACAAAACAAGTCCGGGCAGGCGAAAAACTGCACCAGGAAGGTTACAGCAAATCCGCCCGGAATATTATCCGAAGCGGGCACAGTCCCGGTGGGAAAGCCATAATCCCGGGGAAACATCCCGTCAGAAGGACACAAAAAAAGACCCGCACGGGTCTTTTTTGCCATATCGCGGCAACGCGGTTCAGCGCTTACGCCCCGCCTCCCGGGATGTTTCGCATGCCTGTGCCTGCGAAGCAGACTGCGACCATGCTGAAATTCTATTCCGGAGGGCTTATTCCCGCCCCCGGATGAGGCTGCCGTCCCCGGTCACCTTGAGGATCCGGGCGTTTCCAGAGGGCTCAAATCCCCCCCCCCTCACGGTTCTCTCCATCCTCCGGGAAACGGATGTCGATCGGATGGGCGAAGACAAAACGCGCACCGGAGGTATAGGTCGGATCGACCCAGATGCGGCCGCCGAAGATCATGGCTATCTGGCGACAGATGGCAAGGCCGAGGCCCGTGCCCTTCTTCTTGTTGCCGTCGAGTTTCTCGAAACGGTTGAAGACCATCTCCTGTTTGTCGAGCGGAATGCCGGGGCCCGTATCTGTCACCGAGAAGAGCACTTCCCCGTGTGCCTCGTCGACCTCCACGCCGAGCGTGATACTCCCCTGGGAAGTGAACTTGCCGGCGTTGGTGAGCAGGTTGATCAGGATCTGCGACAAGCGGTGGACATCGGTTACGAGCATATAGGAACCCACGGCACATTCGAGACGCCCCTCGACACCTTCCTGCCGCGTATGGGCGGTCGTCATGAGCACATGCTGGCAGACCTGCACGATCTCCTCGGACGAGTAGTTGAATTTGATCTTGCCGCATTCGAGCGACGAAATGTCGAGGATGTCGTTCAGCAGCGTGAGCAGCATCTCGGAATTGTTGACCACGATGGCGCAGTACTCGGCACGCTCCTCCTGCGAAAGTTCCTCGCCCTGCATCAGCGACGAGAAGCCCACGATGGCGTTGAGCGGCGTGCGGATCTCATGGCTCATATTGGCCAGGAACGCCGATTTGAGCATGTCGGACTCTTCGGCCTTCTCGCGGGCGACCACCAGCTGTCCCTCGCGCTCTTCGAGCGTGCGCTTGAGGCGCCGCGTGCGCAGGAAAAGCGCCGCGACGAAGACCAGCAGCAGCACCAGCAGTACGATACCCGCCACGAGCAACTCGATGTAATGGGAATATTTCGAGAGTTTGGCCGCTACGGTATCCTCGACCACACTCCCCTTGGGAAGGGCGTATTCGGCAATCTTCAACTCTTTGAGCTTGCGCGAATCGAAGAGGTACTGGCCGTCCGTAAGATGGAAATGCGTCCCGTCTATCCTGCCCGATGTGTAGTACTCCTTGATCTGCGAAGCGATGACCGAGGCTGCATTCTCGTATTTGGGGACATAGCCACCCACGGCCACGTCGCCGATGCCGATCTGGGATATCGAGAAGACCGGGATGCGCGGATTGAACTGCACCAGGTCGTTGAGCGAACGCTGCATGAGGTACTCCCCGTCGCGGCCCACACGCCAGGTACCGAGTATCGCCGCGGAACGGTGCGACAGCGACGCATAGGTATCATGCATCGCCTCGTCCCCTTCGCGGCTGTCCACCAGCACAAGGTTCATGTCGGGATAGTTCTTCATCTCCTCGCGCACGAGTGCCTGGAGCGAAATACCCCCGTAGGTGTTATCCGAGATGAAGGCGACGTTCTCGGCCTCGGGGAAAAGCGAACGGATCAGCTCGATATTGCGGCGGACGTCGTACTTGTTGAGCATACCGCCCACATTGTTCAGGCTGTCCGTCATGTTCATGTAATTGATCGAAGGGGGCAGCCACATGCCGAGACTGTCCTCCGGCGGCGGGAGCACGATGCCATTGGAGCTGACATAGCAGCAGAAGCACATCACATCCTTGGGGATATGCCCCAGCGAGACGAACGACGCCCAAGCCTCCTGCCCCAGCAGGACGATGGCGCGAAGCCCCTTGTTCTCATACCGGGAAATCATGTTCTCGGTCTGCGACATCCAGATAGGTGCGTCGTTGATGCTCTTGCATTCGAGCGTTTCGACATAGATATCACACGGTACGCCCGAGGCCAGGATGTTGCGTTCGAACTCGGCGATGAAGCCCGACATGCGGCGCGTATCGGGATTATACGAAGAAATTATCAGGATGCTCTCCCTCTCCTGCGGCTCCTGCGCCCGGAGCAATGCCGGCAGCAGGGCGCAACAGAGAAGAAGCATCCGAAATTTTATCACGGGGTTTCTGGTCATAGTTTTCCTTGTCTATCGCGAAAGCAGCGCCGTAATCCGCGTACGGAGTTCATCCGCCCGCAGAGGTTTGGCAAGACATTCGTTGAAGCCGGCCTGGAACATGCGTTGGCGGTCGGTCTCGAACGCATAGGCCGTAAGTGCGATGACGGGGACATCGGGCGCAATCTCCCGCACGCCCCGAAGCGCCTCATAGCCGTCCATGACGGGCATGTTGATGTCCATCAGCACCAGGTCGGGGCGGCTGTCGGAAAACAGGGCGACGGCCTCTTTTCCGTTCCATGCGTGTAACAGGTCGTAATCACGGCGCAGCAACACCTCGACAAGCTTATAATTACTCGGATTATCCTCGGCAACCAGCAAGCGGGGACGGTTGCCGACCGGATTTACACTATTGTCACACTCCATCGCTTCATCGGTTTAACAAAATCGCCCGACAGCGGCAAAGACCGGACAATTGCACAAAAATACCATTTTTTTGATTAATAATAAAATATTTCCCTTTAAAAATTAACAGCACCCCGAAAACAGGACGGGAAATCCGGGCGTTTTTGACATATAAATTACCTTAAAAGTTTATAATGCCAATTTTTTTACCGATATTTGCACGGGGTATCCGGATCAGGAGCGGGAAACGACACGGTTTGCAACGCCCGCTCCGGAATTCCAGGTAAATTTAAATAAACAACCGCCCGGAACCGGACAACGAACATGCGACGCTTCCCGTTCCGGCAAAACCCGACGACAACGAACCGCTGAACATGAATCGCAAGAAAGTACTGATCGTAGACGACAAGGAGCAGATCGCCAAAATACTTTTCGCATACCTTCACAAGGATTACGAATGCTTTTACATGCAGAACCCGCCGCAGGCCATCGAGTGGCTCTCGCGGGGGAACATGCCCGACCTGATTATTTCGGACATCCGCATGCCCGAAATGCGCGGCGACGAATTCCTGGCATACCTCAAGCTCAACGAACTCTTCAAGCAGATCCCGGTCGTGATGCTTTCGAGCGAGGACAGCACCTCGGAACGCATCCGCCTGCTGGAAGAGGGTGCGGAAGACTATATCGTCAAACCGTTCAACCCGCAGGAACTCAAAATAAGGATTAAAAAGATTTTGGATTGAAGTACCCCGTCATCTACATCAAAGGCAGAGGCAACCACACGGCCCGTTTCACGGAGCTGACCGAGGGACAGATGCGTATCGCAGGGGATATCGGCGCAGCCATGGGCAAGCTCATGCCGCTCAAGGACGACCACGCCTTCATCCTCTACGAACAGCAGGGCGAGGAGGACATCCGCAGCATCCGCTTCCTGCGCTCCTGGTTCCCGGGTGCCGGCATCATCCTCATCATCTCGGGGCAACTGACCGGGGAGGAGCGGCGCGCATACCTCGGAGCCGGTGTGAACAGCGCCGTGCCGGGCGACATATCGCGCGCAGATTTCCTCCGCATACTGCAATTCATGACCGACTATACGTTCGTCCACAAACCCGTCGCAGGTAGCGGGAACGACGTAGAGTTGTTCTGCATGCCGCTCTGGAAACGGGCGTTCGACATCGCGGCATCGCTCTCGGCGATCCTCCTGCTCTCGCCCCTGCTTATAGCCGTGGCCGTGGCCGTCAGACTCGACAGCCCGGGGCCGGTCATCTATAAGTCGAAACGCGTGGGGAGCAACTACCGGATCTTCGATTTCCTGAAGTTCCGCTCGATGCACTCCGACGCAGATCAGCGGCTCAAGGAGCTGGAGGATCTGAACCAGTATGCCTCGGAACCCGTCGCCGAAGACGATGCGAAGATGGCGCTCAACGACGACGAGATTCGCAAACTGCTGGCGGACACCGAAAACGGCATGCTCTATGCGGACGATTTCGTGATCCCCGAGGAGGCCCATCACCACCAGCTGGAAACCGAACAGGAAAACGCGTTCGTGAAGATCGAGAACGATCCCCGCATCACGCGCCTGGGGCGTTTCCTGCGCAAATACAGCATCGACGAACTCCCGCAGCTCTTCAACATCCTGCGGGGCGACATGTCGGTCGTGGGCAACCGCCCTTTGCCCCTCTACGAAGCCGAACGTCTCACGAGCGACGAATATATCGAACGGTTCATGTGCCCCTCGGGCCTCACGGGGCTGTGGCAGGTCGAAAAACGCGGGCAGGCGGGAAAGCTCTCGCCCGAGCAGCGCAAGCAGCTCGACATCGAATACGCCCGCCGAATGTCGCCGTGGTTCGACCTGAAAATAATCCTGCGCACGTTCACCGCATTCATACAGAAAGAAAATGTATAATAAACAGCAACATATGAAAAGGGCCGTCTTAACACTCTGGCTGCTGCTGGCTGCCGCCGCCGTTACGGCGCAAAGCGAGCCTACGCCACCCGAATTCGAATACAGCGACCTGCAACGGCTTACTCCGGAAGATTACATCGACATGCAGCTGCCCCCGCTCCACGTACTGATGGAGAATGCGCGCCATGCACCGCAGGTCGGCTATTACGAGTCGAACCGCGAGATCGAGGAGCGCGAACTGAAAACCGTGCGCCGCAACTGGATGCGCAATTTCAAGCTCAACGCCAACTACAACTACGGATCGTCGGACATCTACAACCAGAATTATCAGGACAGCAACATCCCGATATGGACGACGACCACGACCGGGCGCGAGCAAAGCTGGTGGAACGTCGGGGCTTCGCTCTCGATCCCGCTCGACGAGATTTTCAACCGCCGCAACAAGATCAAGCAGCAGAAGAAGCGTATCGAGAATACCCAGTACGACCTCGACCGCTGGTACGACGAGTTGCGCATGAAGATCATCGACGCCTACACCACGGCCGTCGAGCAGCTCTCGATCCTGCGGAGCGCCGCCGAAGCCAAGATCACGTCCGAGGCACAATACCGCATGACCGAAGTGGACTTCGTCAAAGGCAAGCTCGACGCGCAGACGCTGAGCCGCCAGAAGAGCCTCGAAAATTCGGCGACCCGCGAATACGAGCAGGTGCGGCGCAACCTCAACGACGCCCTGCTGCGGCTCGAGATACTCACGCACACGCCGATTATCAACAAACCCATATCAATGCCCGGGACATCGAAAGAAGCGACTAAAACCGAATAGCCTATGAACTACATCGCATATACCGCGCGGTTTCTCTACCGCATCAAGTGGTGGCTGATACTCTGTCCGCTGCTGGTCGCGCTGCTCGTCTACATAAAGATGGGTACCAAACCGCGCAACTACAAGTCCACGACGACGATCTACACGGGCATCGTCTCGGGATACGACATCACAACCACCGAAGGCTCGCGCCAGGACTGGAACGTCATCAACAATGCGATGGACAACCTGATCAACATCATCCTGTCGCAGTCCACGCTCAAGAACGTTTCGCTACGCCTCTACGCACAGGGGCTTACGCACCTCGACCCGGACAACGACAACCAGTACCTCTCGGCACGCACCTCGCGGTACCTGCTGAGCAAAACCCCGCCCGACGTCATGGAGCTCGTCGACCACACTTCGGAAAAGAACACTTACGAGAACCTGCGCAAATACGAAGAGATAGACCATAACAACCACGTCTACGGCATGTTCCACTGGAGCCCTCCGTATTACAGCTACCAGGCGCTGAGCCAGATCAAGGTCAAGAGGCTGGCCAACAGCGACATGCTGGAAATCAGCTACGAGAACGACGACCCGGCCATCGTCTACAACACGCTGATTATCCTCAACGACGAATTCGTCAAGCAGTACCGCGACCTGCGGTTCGGCGAGACGAATAACGTCATCGCCTATTTCGAATCCGAGCTGGAGCGGGTGGGAAACAACCTGCGCAACCTGGAGGATTCGCTGCGCGACTACAATGTCCAGCACCGTGTCATCAACTACGACGAGCAGACCAAGCACATCGCCGCCCTCTCGCGCGACTACGAATTGCGCTACGAGGAGATCCTGCTGAACTTCGAGAGCGCCGAGAAACTGCGCGCCTCGATCGAAGGGCAGCTCGAAGGGTTGCAGGAAACTTTCCGCAACAACGCCGAGTTCATCGAGAAACTCCATAAGATCGGGAGCATCTATTCGCGCCTGTCGGCCGCCGAGGCCTTCCAGCCCGAAACCGACGGCACGGAAGGTATTTCCGACCGGACGGCCATGCCCGCCAGCCGCAACGACACGGGGCAGTTACGCAGGAAACTGAGCGAGGAGACCCGCAGCCTGCAGGAGCTCACCACGAACATCGCCAACCAACAATATACAAAGGAGGGACTTTCGGCCAATACGATCGTGACGGAGTGGCTCGCCGCCGTACTGCTGGCCGAGAAATCCCGCGCCGAACTGGCGGTGATGAAGCTCCGCAAACAGGAACTCGACCAGAAATATACGCAGTTCTCGCCCGTGGGCTCGACCCTCAAACGCAAGGGTCGCGAAATCAACTTCTCGGAACAGTCCTACCTCTCGATCCTCACGGCGCTCAACACGGCCCGCCTGCGCCAGAAGAACCTGCAGATGACCTCGGCAACGCTGAAGATCATCAACGCTCCGGTGCTTCCCCTGGAGGCGGAACCGAGCAAACGCAAGATGATGGTTGCCGCGGCAGGCCTCGCCACGCTCCTGTTCGTACTGGGATTCTTCATCCTGCTCGAACTGCTCGACCGCACGCTGCGTGACAAAGTCCGCGCCGAGCGCATCACCAAGGGGCGGGTCATCGGGGCCTTTCCCGGCAAAGCCTATTTCGGACAGCGGAGGTTCACCAAGCAATACCGTGAGATCGCATCCCGCTACATCGGCAATGCGGCGGTCAACTATTTCGACCCGGCCAAACAGCCCAACGTGCTCAATATCCTGAGTACCGAACGCGGGGACGGCAAGAGCCTGATCGCCGAACACCTGGCGGCATTCTTCCGCGAAGCGGACATGAAAGTCCGCATCGTTTCGTGGAACAAGGATTTCGACATCGAACGCAAGGAGTACCTGCTGGCCGAGAAACTCGGGGATTTCGTGCGCGACATCCCGGGCGAAGTTCCCCTCGCCGAGGCCGACGTGGTGCTGGTGGAATACCCGCCCTTCGCCACGAGCTCCGTACCGAAGGAGTTGCTGCGCCATGCGGCGCTGAGCATCGTCATCGCCCCGGCGAACCGCACGTGGAAAGATACCGACCAACTGCTTTTCGAAAAGGCAGAAAAACTCTCGGGGCGCACCCCCGTCGTACTCTGCCTCAACTGCGCGGGCCGCGACGTGGTGCAAACCTTCACGGGCCTGATGCCTCCGTACAGCCGCCTCCGCAGGCTGGGGTATCAGATCAGCCAGTTCGGGTTCACGGCCGTCAAATAAACAGCGACACGTCATGGAACGCTACGGCAGCATAACCACCCCGGTCAGCGTGCCCCGGCTCATCGTCGGGGCAATGCTGGCCGCCGGTGTGGCCGTGCTCATCCTGGCGTTCACCCAATACGGGTTGCTTGCCGGACTGGCCGTCTCGGTGATCCCGGCGGCACTGTGCATCCTGTGGGTCACACTGCGCAACCCCGCCATTTCGATGCTCGGGCTGTTCGTGGCCAACTATTTCATCATGGCGCTCACGCGTTACGCCCACGACCTGCCGTTCGGGATGATCCTCGACGCACTGATCTTCTACAACATCCTGATTATAACGCTGCAAGCCCTGATGCGCCCCATCGAATGGAAGCGCGCCAGTTCGGGGCTGACCGTCGTGGCGGCGATCTGGATGGCCTACTGCATCCTTGAAATAGTGAACCCGGAGTCGGTCTCGGTCGCGGGATGGTTCTCGTCGGTGCGGTCGATCGCCTTCTATTTCTTCTTCATCGTCGTGCTCACACAGCTCACGATGACCGAGTACAAATACCTGAAATACATGCTCGCCGTTTGGTCGGTGCTGACACTGATCGCCGTCGGGAAAGCCTGCATGCAGAAATTCTTCGGCTTTAACGCCGCGGAGAACTACTGGCTGTTCGTGCTGGGTGGCCGTTCGACACACATCATCCACAGCGGCGTGCGTTACTTCTCGTTCTTCAGCGACGCGGCCAATTTCGGCGGCTCGATGGGGCTGTCGATGGTCGTATTCTCGATTTCGGCGCTCTACTACCGCAACTCGTGGATGAAGCTCTACCTGCTGCTCGTGGCGGCCGCGGCATGCTACGGCATGCTGATCTCGGGAACCCGCAGCGCACTGGCCGTACCGTTCGTGGGCTACTCGGCCTTCATCATGATGTCGCGCAACATCAAGATGATCGGCGCGGGTGTTTTCCTGATCATCGCAGCCTTCATCTTCCTGAAATTCACCACCATCGGGCAGGGAAACAGCATTATCCGGCGTGCCCGCAGCGCCTTCAACACAAACGACCCCTCGTTCCAGGTGCGCCTGGCAAACCAGGCCAAACTGCGCGAACTGATGGCTGACAAGCCTTTCGGCGCCGGACTGGGACACGGTGGCGGCAAGGCCAAGACCTTCGCCCCGAATGCGGCATTGTCGCAGATTCCGACCGACTCGTGGTTCGTGATGGTCTGGGTCGAAACAGGTGTCGTCGGCATCCTGCTGCACATCGGCATCCTGCTCTACATCCTGGCGCGGGGCGCCTACCTGGTGGTCTTCAAACTGAGGAACACCCAGCTGAGGGGATTCACGGCGGCGCTTACGGCGGGAATCTCGGGCATCGTGGTCATGGCCTATGCCAACGAGATCCTGGGGCAGATCCCCACGGGCGCCATCCTCTACATGAGCATGGGTTTCATCTTCCTCGCACCGCGTTTCGACCGTGAACTGGCGCGCAAGGAGATACTGGACAGGGCGATGTCCGCACAACGGCCGCACGCAAGGGAAAATTACGAATAGCATGAAACCGCTGATTTCGGTCATATCGGTCAATTACAATGGCTACGGGCTCACCTGCGCCATGGTCGAATCGCTGCGGCGGCACGTCACCGCGCCGCTGGAGATCATCGTGGTGGACAACGGTTCCGCCCGCGACGAGGCGGCCATGCTGCGCGAACGCTACCCGGGGATCAAGGCACTGCGCAGCGAGCGCAACCTGGGATTCGCCGGAGGCAACAACCTGGGGTTCGCAGCCGCGGCAGGCGATTACCTGCTGTTGCTCAACAACGACACCGAGGTCGAAGACGATACGCTGCATTACCTCTGCGAAACCCTGGCGGACAACCCCGCGATCGGTGCCGTATGCCCGAAGATCCGGTTTTTCGCACCCCCGCGGCATATCCAGTTCGCCGGGTATACGCCTCTGACGCACGTTACGCTGCGCAATGCGCTCATCGGCTTCGGGATGCCCGATGACGGGTCGTTCGACACGCCGCGCGACACGCCCTACGCCCATGGCGCGGCGATGATGGTACGGCGCGAAGTACCCCGAAAAGCCGGGCCGATGCCCGACATCTATTTCCTCTACTACGAAGAACTCGACTGGTCGGTGCGTATCCGTGAACAAGGCTGGAAAATAGCCTACGACCCCCGTTGCACGGTATTCCACAAGGAGAGCGCGACGACCGGGCAGCAAAGTCCCCTGAGGAGTTACTACCTGACCCGCAACCGGTTGCTGTTCGCATGGCGGAACCTGCACGGCACCGCCCGGATGCTTTCCGTCGCCTACCAGCTCTGCATCGCCGTACCCAAAAGCATCGCCGCGGCGCTGGCACACGGGCGCCGCGACCTGGCAAAGGCCATACGGCACGGTGCCGGAGGTTTCTTCACCCTGAAAAACAAAACGGTATGATGTTGCTGCTCGACATCCTCGACTGGATATTCGTCTTCGTGCTGGGACTCCCGGTGCTCTACCTCTTCGTCTTTGCGGCCGCCTCGACTCGCTCACGCAAGGACACCTATCCCCCGGCACGGCGGCAACGCAGGTTCGTGACGCTGATCCCGGCCTACAAAAGCGACGCGGTGATCGTTCGTACGGCGCAGGCCGCGCTGCAACAGGACTATCCGCAGGAACTGCACGAGGTGGTCGTCATCGCCGACCGGCTGCAACCGGCCACGCTCGCCGAGTTGCGCCGGATGCCGATCCGCGTGCTGGAAGCCTCCTTCGAGAACAGCTCCAAGGCCAGGGCGCTCAACTTCGCCGTAGGAAAAATCGGCCCTGACGGCGCGGAGGCCGTGGCGATACTCGACGCCGACAACCTGGCGGGCAGGGAGTTCATCGCCCGCATGAACGACGCCCTCGACAGCGGCATCCAGGCCGTGCAGGCACACCGCACGGCCAAGAACCGCGACACGGACACCGCCGTACTCGACGCAGCGAGCGAGGAGATCAACAACTCGATCTTCCGCCGCGGGCATGTGGCCCTGGGATTCTCTTCGGCGCTGATCGGCTCGGGCATGGCCTTCGATTACAAATGGTTCCGCGAAAATATCGCCTGTTGCACCACTTCGGGCGAGGACAAGGAGCTCGAAGCGCTGCTGCTGAGGCAGGGCATCTACATCGACTACCTGGACGACGTGCGCGTGCTGGACGAAAAGGTACAGGGCGAAGGTGCCTACTACAACCAGCGGCGGCGCTGGATAGCGGCGCAGTTCTACGCCCTTTCATCGGCCGTAAGGCAGCTTCCGGGAGCAATCCTCTCGGGGAATACGGATTACTGCGACAAGCTGCTGCAATGGTGCCTGCCGCCGCGCATCCTGCTGTTGGGGCTGGTGCCCCTGTGGGCCGTCGTTATGACGGTATGCGCACCCATGGGTTCGATAAAATGGTGGGTGGCCGTCCTGCTGCTGCTCCTGGCCATGGCGATGGCGCTGCCCGACGAGCAGGCCGACAACCGCCTGGGGCACGCCCTCCGGCGGATGCCCGTCCTGTTCCTGCTGACGCTGGCCAACCTCTTCCGGCTGCGGGGCACCAAAGACAAATTCATCCACACCGAACATACCGGGGCCGGAAGCGAAGCCCCCGGAAACAATACCGGAAACCGACCATGAAAATCGCGATCGAGGCGCAGCGCATCTTCCGCCCCAACAAACACGGCATGGACTTCGTGGCGCTCGAAACCATCCGCTGCCTGCAACGGCTCGACACGAAGAACGAATACTTCATCTTCACGGGCGAAGGCGAAGACCGCTGCCTGGAGGAGAGCCCAAACATGCACATCACAACGCTCCGCTGCCCGAGCTACCCGCTGTGGGAACAGTGGGCGCTGCCGCGCGCCGTGGCCCGTGTGAAGCCCGACCTGCTGCACTGCACGAGCAACACGGCACCCGTATGGGGAAAGGCCCCGCTGGTCCTGACGCTCCACGACATCATCTTCCTCGAGGAACAGGCCGCGCGCAACAAATCGCTCTACCAGTCGCTGGGGCGCATCTACCGCCGCCTGGTAGTGCCGCGCATCCTGCCCAGATGCCGGATGGTCATCACCGTCTCGCAATTCGAGTGCGACCGCATCCGCACCGCACTGAACTTCGACCCCGAACGCATCATGGCCATCCACAACGGCTACAACGACCGGTTCCGCCCGATGGAAGGCACGGCGGAAACCGTCCGCAAATACCTGCAAGATCCCGAATTCCTCTTTTTCCTGGGCAATACCGACCCCAAAAAGAACACGCCCGGCACGCTGAAGGCTTATGCCGAATACGTACGGCGCTCCGAAAAGCCGCTGCCGCTGCTGGTCGCAGACCTCGGGGAACAACCCGCAGAGGCGATCCTGCGCGAGATCGGCGAACCCCGGCTGCGCGGAATGCTCCGCCTGGCGGGATATATCCCCAACAGCGACCTGCCGGCCATCTACAACGGGGCTTCGGCATTCCTCTACACCTCGCTGCGCGAGAGTTTCGGCATTCCCCAGCTCGAAGCGATGGCCTGCGGCACGCCCGTGGTGACATCCGCGACCTCGGCGATCCCCGAGGTGGCGGGCCAAGGCGCCATCCTCGTCGACCCTACCGACCCGACGGCGATCGCCGATGCCCTGCTGCGGCTCGAAACCGATGCGGAGTTCCGCGCAGGACAGGTCGCCTACGGCCTCGAACGGGTAAAACAATTCTCGTGGGAAAAGACCGCCCGGCACTTGCTGGCACTTTACGAATCGCTCGGGAAGACAAACTGAATACCGTACTGCCGAAATTTCGTGCTCCGGATTCAAAACCCGGACAGCCGCATTGCAAAAGTTCGTTATATAACACTGTAATTGACTTATGATTGAAAAGATCAGAAATAACCCCCGGCTCAAACAATTCGTCATCGGGCTGATTTCGCCGCACAAACACCCCCGGCCCCGCCTTTGGGTACGCTGGTTCGTGAACCCTTTTGTTCACAAAAAAGGCCGCGGGGCGCTTATCCGCCGCCACGCGCGGCTCGACGTTTTCCCCTGGCGGCGCTTCGAAGTGGGACGCGACGCCCTGATCGAGGATTATGCGGTCGTCAATAACGGTGCGGGAGACGTGGTGATCGGCGACCAGGCGCGCATCGGCATCGGATCGGTGGTCATCGGCCCCGTACGCCTGGGCGACCGGGCCGGACTGGGACAGCATGTCTTCATCTCGGGGTTCAACCACGGTTATGCCGACGGGACACGAGACTCGAATGCACAGGAACTCGTGCGCAAAGAGGTGACGATCGGACGTGAATCGCATATCGGCGCCAATTCGGTGGTCGTGGCGGGCGTCACGATCGGCGAACGCTGCCAGATCGGCGCCGGGAGCGTCGTCACCAAGGACATCCCCTCGTACAGCGTCGCCGTAGGCAACCCGGCGCGCGTAATCAAGCGTTATGACGCCGCACGCGCAAAATGGATACGTGTCGATGAATAACCCGAAAGTCAGCGTCGTCATTCCCGTATACAATACGGAGGCCTACGTCGAACAGACCCTGCGTTCGATCATGGGACAGACCCTGCGCGACATCGAACTGATCGTCATCAACGACGGTTCGACGGACGGCAGCCTGTCCGTACTCGAACGCATAGCCACCGGAGACGACCGCATCCGGCTCTACACCCAGCCCAACAAAGGACTTTCGCAGACCCGCAACGCAGGGATCGACCGTGCCCGGGGCGAATTCATCTACTTCATGGACAGCGACGACCTGCTGGAGCCCGACGCCCTCGAACGCTGCTACGAACGCTGCCAGTCAGACCGGCTCGATTTCGTGTTCTTCGACGCCGAAAGCTTCGGCGCGGCAGCCTCCGACGCCGCATGGTTCGACTACCGGCGTGCAAAATATTTCGGAACGGAGGTCTGCGACGGCACCGACCTGCTGCGCAGGATGCTCGCACTGCACTGCTACCGGGCTTCGGCCTGCCTGAGTTTCATCCGCACCGCCTACCTGCGCGGGCTGGGACTGCGCTTCTACCCGGGGATACTCCACGAAGACGAACTCTTCACCCCGCAGCTCTATCTCGGGGCGACGCGCGCCGGCGGGATCGAGCGTTCGTTCTTCAAGCGGCGCATACACGGGGATTCGATCATGGGACGCGGATTCTCGCGCCGCAATCTCGAAGGCTATACCACCGTACTGCGCGAACTGAACCGCTTTGCCGCGCCGCGCGACGCCGGCCAGCGGCAACTCATACGCACGCTCACGAGGCAGATACTGCGCCCCGTGATGCGCAACGCCTGGGCGCTCCCGGCCGGGACACGCTGGAAACTGGCCTGGGATGCCCTGCGCCACTACCCGGGCAGCATCGACGGCCGCGCCCTGGCGACACTGCTGTTCAAGAAACCGTTAAAGAAAGGGAACGGGAAATGAGTGTCAGGCGGGAATTGGCTTCGGGTGTATTCTACACCTCGATCGCGAAATACGCGGGCATCGTCGTAACGCTCGTGGTGACGGGTATCCTTTCGCGCCTGTTCACCCCCGAGGAGTTCGGCGTGGTGAACATCGCCACGGTAGTGATCGCCTTCTTCGCCATCTTCAGCGACCTGGGCATCGGCCCGGCCGTCATCCAGCACAAAAACCTCGACAGGCACGACCTGGGCGGGATATTTTCGCTCTCGGTATGGTCGGGGGCAGTCATGGCGCTGCTGTTTTTCGCAGCAGCCGGCAGTATCGCCTCTCTCTACGGCGATTCGCAGGTGCTGCGCAACGTCCTGCGCATCCTCGCGCTGAACCTCTTTTTCGCCGCGGCCAACATCGTCCCCAATGCCCTTATCCTGAAGGAGAAACGCTTCCGGTTCGCCGCCATGCGGTCGCTCACGGTGCAAATCGCAGGGGGCACGGCTGCCATCGCCGCGGCCTATGCCGGGGCAGGCATCTACGCACTGACGATCAACCCGGTGTTTTCGAGCCTGATGCTCCTGGCGATAAACTACCGCCAGAACCCGCTGCCGCTGCGCCTGCGCCCGGGACGCAAGGCGCTGGGCAAAGTATTCTCGTTCTCGGCCTACCAGTTCTCGTTCCAGTTGATAAACTATTTCAGCCGCAACCTCGACAAGCTGCTCATGGGACGTTACATGAGCCTCTCGCAACTGGGTTATTACGACAAGTCGTACCGGCTGATGATGCTCCCGCTGCAAAACATCGCCTATGTCATTTCGCCCGTCATGCACCCCATTTTTTCGGAGATGCAGCACGACCTGAAGCAGTTGGGCGCCTCCTACCTGAAAGTCGTCCGGCTGCTGGCGTTCATAGGGCTGCCGCTCTCGGCCGTGCTCTTCTTCACGGCGCAGGAGCTGGTGCTCATCATCTTCGGCGACCAGTGGGAGCCGTCCGTCCCGGTGTTCCGGATACTGGCGCTCTCGGTCGGCATCCAGATCGTGATGTCCACCTCGGGGTCGATCTTCCAGGCCGCCAACGCCACGCGGATGCTCTTCTTCTGCGGCGTATTCTCAGCGGTGCTCAACGTCGCGGCGATCTGCACCGGCATCTTCGCATTCGGCACGACCGAAGCCGTGGCCTGGTGCATCTGCGCCTCGTTCGCCGTCAACTTCGTGCAGTGTTACCACGCGTTGTTCTGCCTCACGCTGCGCACGGGATGGCGCCGGTTCTGGCGAAATTTCCTTTCGCCGCTTCTGCTCACAGCACTCGTCGGCCTGCCCCTGGCAGCAGTCGGATGGCTTCTCCCGCCGATGCCGCTCGTGGCGTCGCTCACCCTCAAGGGGACGGCGGCACTCGGCGTATGGCTCCTCTATGTGCACCTGAGCGGCGAATACGACCTGAAAGGGCTTGCAGGACAGCTCCTGGCCCGCAAAAAACGATAACAACATGAAAGGATTATTTGTCGTCTTCCACGGGTTTTCGGCCCACAGCGGCATCAGCAAGAAGATTTTTGCCCAATGCGACGCACTGCGGCGCAACGGCGCCGACATCGAGTTGTGCCACATCGAGATAGCGCCCGACGGCACGCAGCGCCGAATGGTCGGCGGGCAGGCGATCCGCACCTTCGGCAAGGGATTGCGTGCCAAGCTCGAAAAAAGGGTCTCGCTGAGCGACATCACGCGCTACATCCGCCACGAAGGGGTGGAGTTCCTCTACATCCGCCACGACCACAACGCCAGCCCGGTGCTGATCGGCTGGCTGCGCAAGGTCAAAAAACTCGGCGTGCGGATCGCGCTCGAAATCCCGACCTACCCTTACGACGCCGAATTCGCGCAGTCGCCCGCGGTGCGGAAACTCAAACTGCGCATCGACCGCATGTTCCGCTGCCGCATGGCCCGTTACGTCGACCGCATCGTCACCTTCTCCGATGATACGGAGATATTCGGCCGCCCGACGATCCGCATTTCCAACGGCATCGACTTCGGGAGTATCCCGCTCAAAACCCGGGGACACGGGGATCACCACAACATCCGGCTGCTGGCCGTAGCGAACATCCATTTCTGGCACGGCCTCGACCGCGTGATCGAAGGGCTCAGGGAGTATTACGCCGCCCCGCACCAGTGCATCGTCCGCCTGCGTATCGCAGGCGACGGCGTGGAAACGCTCATCGCAGAATACCGCCGCAGGATCGACGCATACTCCCTGACGGAGTATGCCGAAGTCATCGGCCCCCGTTCGGGCGCTGCGCTCGACGCCGAATTCGAGTGGTGCGACATGGGCATCGCCAGCCTCGGACGCCATCGCAACGGCATCACCGGCATCAAGACGCTCAAAAACCGCGAGTACGCCGCACGCGGCATCCCGTTCGTATACTCGGAACGGGACAGCGACTTCGACGGCATGGGCTACGTAATGAAAGCCCCGGCCGACGACACGCCCCTCGACATCGCGGCGCTCGTGTGTTTCTACGACGGGCTGCACCTCACGCCCGCACAGATCCGCGGCACGGTCGAGGGACGCCTCTCGTGGGACAACCAGATGAAACAGGTATTAACCGAACTTTTCGAAGCATGACGACCGTAGCGATACTCTTCTGGGCGGGGGTATTCCTCGTCTTCTACACCTACCTCGGATACGGCATCCTGCTGTGGCTGCTGGTGAAGATCCGCGAAGCCGTGCACCCGGCACGGCGGTACGCCTTTCCTGCCGACCCGCCCGAGGTGACGCTGCTCATCGCCGCCTACAACGAACAGGAGGTCGTGGCGGAAAAGATGGCCAACTGCCGGGCATTGGATTATCCGGCCGGAAAGCTCCGCGTGACGTGGATCACCGACGGCTCGACCGACCGCACCGTCGAACTGCTCGCCGCCTACCCCGAGGTGACGGTGCTGCACGACCCGCGCCGGGGCGGCAAGACCGCGGCGCTGAACCGGGCGCTGGGAATCATCCGCACGCCGCTCGTCGTTTTCACCGATGCCAATACGATGCTCAACCCCGAAGCCGTGACAGAAATCGTCCGCTGTTTCGAAGACCCCGCAGTGGGATGCGTGGCCGGCGAAAAGCGCGTCGCCGGAACAGGGGATACGGGCGCCGCCGCGACGGAAGGCATCTACTGGAAATACGAATCGAAACTCAAGGAGCTGGACGACCGTCTCTACTCGGCGGTAGGGGCTGCGGGGGAGTTGTTCGCCGTGCGGCGCGAACTGTGGCAGACGCTGAGAGAAGATACGCTGCTCGACGATTTCGTCTGCTCGATGCTGATCGCGGCGCAGGGATACAGGATCGCTTACTGCAAGGGCGCCTATGCGCTGGAGACCCCTTCGGCCGACATGGGCGAAGAGGGCAAACGCAAGAAGCGCATCGCGGCGGGCGGACTGCAATCGGTATGGCGGCTGCGCAAGCTGCTCAATCCGTTCCGTTACGGAGTGCTGTGGTTCCAGTACGTATCGCACCGCGTGCTGCGCTGGACGCTGACCCCCGTGGTACTCGCAGCACTCCTGCCGCTCAACGTCGCGCTGCTGTGGTCGGGCCATCGGGCGCTCTATGCCGCGGCCCTCGCCCTGCAATGCGCATTCTACCTGGCCGCCCTCGCAGGATGGGCGCTGGAGCGCAGCGGACACCGCAACAGACTGCTCTTCATCCCCTACTACTTCCTCTTCATGAACCTCAATGTTTTCCGCGGGGCATCGTACCTGGCGACCCACCGCGGAAAGGGTGCCTGGGAGAAAGCCCGCAGGGCCTGACCGAATTTTGAACGGAACCTGAAATATTATACTATATTTGCATGTCTAAACCTCCCCTCATGAAAAACATCTCCATAAACCCCGAGGACTATACGATCCTGGCCGTCGACGACATCGCCACCAACATCATGCTGCTGAAAGCCGTGCTGAGCCGTGCCAAATACAAGATCGTCACGGCATCGGGAGGTAACGAGGCGCTCGAAAAGGCCGCAAAGGAGTCCCCCGACCTGATCCTGCTGGACATCATGATGCCCGACATGGACGGCTACGAGGTGATCAGGCACCTGAAGGCAGACCCCGCATTGCAGGACATCCCGGTGATTTTCCTCACGGCGCTGCACAACCCCGAGGACATCGTCAAGGGGTTCAAACTGGGAGCCAGCGACTACGTCTCCAAGCCGTTCAACCACGAGGAGCTGATCACCCGCGTATCGCACCACATCTATCTGGCGGCGGCACAGCGCACGATCATGCGGCAGCGCGACGAGTTGCAGGCCACGGTCGACGCCCGCGACAAGATGTACTCGGTGATCGCCCACGACCTGCGGTCGCCGATCGGCACGTTGAAGATGGTTTTCAACATGCTTTCGATAAACCTTACGCAGGAGCAGATCGGCGAAGACAACATGGAGATGATCACGATGGGCAACAACATCACCGAGAGCACCTTCATGCTGCTGGACAACCTGCTCAAATGGACGAAGAGCCAGATCGGGCGCATGAACACGGTGTTCCAGGAGGTCGACATTTCGGAGGTCGTGGTTTTCGCCAGCAAGATGTCCGACCTCGTGGCACAGGTCAAGAACATCGCCGTCGAATACGACATCCCCGGCCCGATCACCGTCCCGTGCGACGTGGACATGGTGAAAACGATCATGCGCAACCTGATGTCGAACGCCATCAAGTACAGCAACGAGGGCGGACGGATCGTCATCCGCGTGCGGGAAACCCCCACCCATGCCGTGATAAGTGTGCGCGACTTCGGCACGGGCATCAGCGAGGAAGACCTGCCCAAACTGCTCAACCCCGAAATACACTACACCACCTACGGCACCAAAAACGAAGAGGGATCGGGCCTGGGCCTGCAACTCGTACAAGACCTCACGCGCCGCAACGGCGGGGAGCTGACCATCGAATCGACGCTGGGCGAAGGCTCCACGTTTACGTTCACCATCGCCAAGGTGCAGCCTAAGTCCGAGACCGTAGAAGACACGGGGGGGGGTATTGCGCGTCCCTGAGCGATAAATGGCTCCTCGACGGGCTGGCCGCTTTTTTCCGCCGCGAAAAGGCGGAAAAAACGGTATATATACCGTAAAATCCGGGCGGACACACGGATACCTCCCCGAAAAGGTCGCCATGAGCGATCTTTTTGTTATATTGCAGGATAAAAACCCGACCTCGCCATGAAGTATTGCAGTACAATCCTCGTGGGGCTTCTCTGCACGGCCGCCTGCCTGGCGCAGACCCCACTGCCCGAAAGCCGCCGCACCTCCCCGGAAATATTCATCTATAAACCCGATGCCCGAGAGCTCCGCGAACTACATGTGAAAGGCAAGGCGCCCGACGAAGGGATGCTGCACACGTTCGTCGGCAAATATACTGCGTCGGGAAAGATCCCGCAGCTCCCCCGGGGAAATTACCTGCGGGTCTGGACGGACGGGAACAAACTCGTATACGGCGATCATGTCGTAGACAATTTCTATTACAGGCTCGTCAGGGACGAGCAGGTGATGCTGATACTCTGCGACACGCTGGGCAACATCATCGACGATGCCGTGGTAAAACGGGGCTCGAAACGGATGAAATACGACCCCGGCACATGCACCTACAACCTCCCGCGCATCCGCGGCGAAGAGGCCACGGTCGAGGTAAACAACGACGGCGTACTGCATTACATCACCATCGCGAACGAACCGGATTACACCTACCGTCCCGGGTTCCTCAAAACGGCCTGGGGAAAGGTCAAAACAGCCTTCAAGCGGGTTTTCGCACCGGGGAAGCTGCCCGCGCGGGACAAGTACGACGGGTTCGTGGTATTCAGCAAACCCAGGTACAAACCCGGGGAAACGGTGAAATTCAAGGCGCACATCAACCGCAAAGGCAAGCCCCTCGACGGGAAGGTCGACGTGGCACTCGTTTCGTATTACTCCCCGTCGATTGACACGACCCTCGTATCACTGGAGCCCTACCGTCCCGGCATGTACGAATGGGAGTTGAGGCTGTCGGACAGCCTCCGTCTCCGCCTCGACAAGGATTACACACTCCGTTTCCGGACGGGCGACAAGCATGCCAATGACATCACGGGCCGTTTCCGTTATGAGGAGTACGAACTGGGCAAGCTCACCTTCACGGCCAGGGCCGACAAACAGAAATACGCACGGGGCGACACGGTGAGGATTTCACTGAGCGCCGTGGATGAGAACAACATGCCGGTATACGACGGACGGGTAAAGGTCTTGGTCAAACCCGCCAGGTACATGGGCTGCAAATTCCTCGCCCGCACGGCATTCGTCCCCGACCGGCTCTGGGAGCATACGTTCGACATGGAGGGCAAGTCCACGAAGGAAATCATCCTGCCCGACTCGATATTCGTCGACGGCGTGTCGATGTATTACAACGTCGCCTGCTCGTTCTTCGATGCGGGCAACGAACGCAGGGATGAGCGCATAAGCCTGTACCGGGACGCAAGGCGGAGGCGGATCGACTATTCGGCCGGCCAGGGGATGCTCGCCCTGCGTGAGCTGTACGACGGCAAAAGCGTCGAAAGCCGTGCCCTGGTAACCGCCTACAACCCGGAATACGGAATCGTATGGCAGGATTCGGTCACATTGCCCTGCAGTGTGCCGCTGTCGTGGATCGTCAGCGAATACGAGGTGCAGAGCGCCACGGCATCGGAGGACATCGAGGTCGGAAAATTGCCGGGCGAACTGATCGGGCACCGCTTCTTCCGCCGGGACGGCACCGTCCGGCTGGTGGTGGACAACCCCGCGAAATTCCCGTTCTGGTACACGATCTGCATGGGGGACAAGACGATTGCCAAAGGGTATGCCACCGAACTCGACTTCGCGCGCAAGGACAACGGCCGCAAGGGCTATTCGATGCAGATAGCCTACCTGCAGGGCGAGAATGCCCGGACGATACGCGGCGAACTGCCCTTCACGGAGAAAAACATCTCGATGGAGGTAACGACGGCGGCGACCGTCTATCCCGGACAGAGCGCAAAGGTCGAAGTGGCGGTCAAAGACCGCAAGGGACGCCCGGTGAAAAATGCCGACGTGACGGCCTATGCGTTCACCTCGAAATTCGAAGCCCTGCCGCCGGCAGTGGCGATATACGGGAAGTCGGCGTCGGGAAAGGCCATCACCCCGAAGAACTACGAGGCCGACGAGGAGTTCCTCTTCAACATCCGCACCGGGATGGACTGGCCGCTGTGGCGGCAGCGCATGGGACTTGATTCGATCGAATACTACAAATTCCTCTACCCGGAACCGTTCTACGCCTATGCCGAGGAGGCCCCCGGAAGACTCACCCAGCTATCCCCCTATGTGGTCGTCGACGGGGAGGTGCAGGGCATCCATGTTCTGTGGATCGACGAACAGCCCCACTATTTCAAACAGGCGCAGCAACTGACGCCGTACAGCTTCCCGATATGGCCGGGGCTGCACACGCTGCGGCTGCGCACCTACGACAGGGAGGTGACCGTCGAGAACGTCTATGCGGGCGAGGGGCTGAAGACCATCGTTTCGGTAGACGGCGGGCGATCCGCAGTGCGACCCGGGGAGGCCCCCGGGGACAACCGTCCCGTGCGGATCTCCGTCCGGGAATACGACCGGAAAGAGAAAGGCATGCTCACGCAGCGCGAGACGGCGCTGCTGACACGGCACATGATTACGGTCGACAACACCTTCGGGAAAGCGACCCTGCTCACGGGACAGCCGGACAGGCAATCCTCCTACTCCGTTGAAACCGAACTGCCGGGCATTATCAACGCCGGCGGGGTCTGCTACTACCTCAACGGCACGCAGAAGCAGACCCGCCGCTACCGCCGGTACAGGCCGCAGGCCGAAGCGGCAATCCTGGCCGGGCCGTTCCCCTACCGGGGATTCACCACCGGGGGCATACAGGTCGGCACGCTCTATTCGGACACACTTGCGGTCAACAGTTTCGAAATCGAGGGCGGCTACCGTTACGACATTCGGAACAACTACCTGAAACAGCAGAGTTGGGAGCAGAACCCGATCCAGAGGCAGCTCGAACCTTTCACGCAGGCGGTCTGCTTCGGGCAGGACGCGCTTACGGCCGAATCGATCCGCGGCATATTCAGGCGGAGGCTCGCCGACATGGTCGAGAACGAATCGGGGCTGATCTCGGCCGTCCCGCCGATCTCGCTCATGGACAGCTGCCGCCTGCAACTCGCCCCAGGCAAACTGGCGGACGGCACAAGGGCACAGCCGATCATGGTGCTCCTGCAATCGACGGGCAAGTACCCCGCCAGCAGGCTCTACTACGGCACGACGACCGAAATCGACAGGCTGCCGGAGGGGAACCTCCGCGTAGACCTCATCTTCAGGGATACGACCCGCTGTTCGGCCACCATAAGGCTGCGGAAGGGCGGCATCAACTACCTGCGGATGGATTCGCTCGTAAAGGAGCCGGCCGACGACCGCAGCCGCGCGCTGTTCGGGAAACTGGAAAGAATGTTGCGCGTATCGCGCCCCGCGGCACCGCTGGCCGACTATAAGCCCGCGGTCGCGGAGCGGGACAACCCGTTGCGGAACCCGGGACGCATCAGCGAAGCCAACCTGACGGGCAAAGTCGTCACGGGCACCGTGCGCGACCCGTATGGGGAGCCCATTGCCGGGGCATCGGTGCAGATCGACGGGACTAACGTCGGAACCGTCACGGATACGGACGGAAAATTCACCCTTTCGGACACGGGACGGGGAACGCTCGTCGTCAATTATATCGGCTACCGGAATTTCGCCACCAAACTGATCTCCGGCTACAACTATAACATCGCCCTGGAAGAAGATTACAACGCACTGGAAGAGGTCGTGGTCGTAGCTTACGGAAAGTCCGGAAAGAGGGCCGTGGTGGGAAGCACGGCCAATTCCGCGACGGTCACAACGAAAGTGGCATTCGCAGAATTCGACGAGGAAACGGAAACGCTCACAAGTACGCTCGCGGGCATGTCCGCCGGGATACAGGTGCGGGGAACGGGCACAATCGCCGGCCAGGCCCCGATGATCGTCGTGAACGGCGTACCCTACGACGGGGCGCTGTCGGACTTCGATCAGGGAAGCATCCTGTCGATGAACATCGTCAGGGACGCGAACACCGCAATCTACGGGACGAGGGCCGCAAACGGGATCATCTTCATCGAAACCACCGACCGGAACGGGGCGGGCGGCGACCGCTTCCCGCTCGAGGCCGGCATGCCGAACACGCTGCGCACCGATTTCCACGACGACGCATTCTGGAAACCCCGCCTGACGACCGACAAAGCGGGGCGTCTGACCTTCGAAGTGACTTATCCGGACGACATCACCAGCTGGGACGCCAATTTCATCGTCGTCGGCGGCCGCAGACAGACGGACAGGAAGCAACTGCGCATAAAATCGTACAAGCCGCTCAACGCCCAGCTCTCCGTCCCCCGCTTCGCCATCGCGGGCGACAGCCTCAATGCTGCCGGACGGCTGACCAACCACACCGGCGACACCTTGTCCGTACGCCGCACGATCGAAACCGACGGACGGACAGCCGAGAAGCAAATACGCATCGCCACCTCGCATACGGACGCAATACCCGCCGTCGCAGGGGATGCCGACAGCATCCGGATCGTCTACTCGCTGACGACGCCCGGAGGCTATTTCGACGGGGAGCGGCGTGCGATCCCGATCTACAAGGCCGGAATCCTGGAAACCCACGGGGAGTTCGCCGTCCTCAACGACACCGCGGCCCTGCGGTTCACGCCCGACCCGGCGCTGGGCACCGTGACGATCCACGCCGAGGCATCGGCCATGCAGGCATTCCTCGACGAGATCGAAAACATCGACCTCTACCCCCACCTCTGCAACGAGCAAATGGCTTCGAAGGTCAAGGCGCTGCTCTCGAAAAAACGGATATACACCCTGTTCGGACGGAAATTCAAGGACGACGACAAGGTCACGAACCTGCTCCGCAAACTGGCGGCCAACCAGAACGACGGCAAGTTATGGGGGTGGTGGAATCGGGAACAGACCGAGCTGTGGATCTCGCAGCAGGTCGTGGAGGCACTTCTCGACGCCGAAACGGAGGGTTATAAGACCGGCCTCGACCGGCAGGCACTGACGGACGCGCTGCTGGCCGGCCTGAACCGCCGTATGCCGGCGGCGGCATCCGACTCGACGGGAATGCGGAAAAACGAACTGCTCTCGCTGGTGGGGCTTCTCCGCAAGCTGGACGCCAGGATCGACTACCCGCGCTACTGCGCCTTCATCGCGTCGATCCCCGACGCGACGCTCGGCAACCGGCTCCGGACGGCGGAAATGCTGCAACAGCTCGCCCCGGATGGGATGCCCGCCGCGGATTCGCTGCTGGCTCTTGCCTCCCGAACCATGATGGGATCGTTGTACTGGCGCGACAAAGCGCCGCTGGAACCGACGCCCCGCAGGTTCGCGCAGCCGGACATGAGCGACGTCGAGAACACGCTCACGGCATACCGCATCCTGCGCGCCGCGGGCAACCGCAAGGCCGAGTTGGAAAAGATCCGCAACTACTTCTTCGAACAGCGTAAAAGCGGTTCGTGGCGCAACACCTACGAATCGTCGCGGATCGTGGAAACCATCATGCCCGACATGCTGGAGAAGGACGGCGGCACATTCCGCGAAGCGAGCCTGACGATCGACGGACAACGGTTCGGCAAATTCCCGCTGACCCGGACATACGCCCCCGGAAAGGAGATAACCGTCCGCAAAGAGGGTTCCATGCCCGTATTCTTCACAGCCTACCAACAAGCCTGGAACGACAAACCGGAACGTGCGGCAGAAGGCTTCACGGTCTCTACCCTGTTCCGCAAGGACGGCAAGCCCGTGACAACTCTCCATGCCGGGGAGCGCGTCGAACTGGTGGCAACCGTAACGGCCGATTCCGACGCCGAATACGTCATGGTCGAGATCCCGATCCCCGCAGGCTGTTCCTACGACTCGAAAGAAAAAGGCGATTTCTGGAAAGAAACACACCGGGAATATTACAAGGAGAAGGTCGCCGTCTTCTGCAACAAGCTCCGCAAGGGGACGCATACCTTCACCGTCAGGCTCCTGCCCCGCTATACGGGCTCCTACCACCTCAACCCGGCGCGTGCCGAGCTGATGTACTACCCGGTATTCCATGGCCGCAACGAGATGAAAAAATGCGGCGTGGCCGAAGCGCAGTAGACGCGCTGACGGAGGGGAGGGGCAGCAGCGGGACTATTATACCCGCTACCTGAACCGCAGTTCAGCGACCACGGCCTTGTGGTCGCTGACATCTTCCTGAGGCATGTAATAACGGATGCCCTCGAAAGCGTCGTCGTAAAAGATGTAGTCGATGCGCAGTACCCCTCCCAGATAGCGGAAAGTACCGCCGTAACCGCTCCCGCTGTCACGGAAACCGTCGGTCATGTCCCCCTTCATCGTACGGTAGGTATAGGACGAAGGCGTATCGTTGAAGTCGCCCGCAAGGATCACCGGATAGGGCGAAGCATCCATTTCGGCACGGATTTCACCTACCTGCCCGGCACGGATACTACTGTTGTGTTCCAGTTCGCCCAAGATTTGCTCGACGGGGGCGTCGCGGTCGTAATCCTTCCGGAACCGGTGCCTGAGCTGGGCAATGCCCGAAGTCTGGAGGTGGACAGCGAAGAGCCGCACCGTATCGCCGCCGACGAGCAGGTCGGCACGCAGGTAGTCGTTGCTCGTATCGGCAAACCGGACGTATTTATGATCGAGAACGGGATAACGGCTGGCCAGGGCCGCACCGCCCTCATGCAGGAAATAGGGCATCCGCGGGGCAAAGACCTTCCCGATGCTGTCGGCCGGGAATTCCCTGCTGTCCATAAACTCCTGCAGGCAAAGCACGTCGACCTGCTCGCGGTTCATCATGCCGGCGATGGCCCTGGCCGTAGCGAGCATGGAACCCAGCCTGCGGAATCCGTTTACGTTGAGCGTGGCGATGCGGATGTCGTGCGGGTCACCCGAGTCCTTGAAATCGGGAAGCTGTACCATGGCCGAAATATACCCCAGGTTGAGCACCAGCGCGACCAGTGGCATCAGCAGGACGATCCATTTGCGGCGAACCGTCCACCAGACCAGCGCAACCACGTTGGCCAGCAGCACGACCGGCATGAGCAAAGCGAGCGTCGCCCAGAATCCGCCCTCCCCGGGGGAGACGGACGAAGCATACCGGCACAGGACGGCGGCGACCAGAAGCAGCCCGGTGAGCACCACCGAAATACCATAAAAAAGAATAGAAACGGCTTTGCGACCCATTTTGTTCACTATTTAAGCGATTTGCGCGCACAAAGATATGCTTTTCAAAATATATTTAGTACATTTGACGATCAAAAAAGACGCAAATTGGAATGAAGAGGGTTTTAATCTCCGGCGGTGCCGGATTCATCGGTTCGCACCTATGCGAAAGGCTGCTTGGTGAAGGAAACGACGTAATCTGCATCGACAACTATTTTACCGGTCACAAAAGCAACATCCGGCACCTGCTGAAACACCCCAATTTCGAAGTCATAAGGCACGATATAATCTACCCCTACATGGCAGAGGTCGAGGAGATCTACAACCTCGCCTGCCCCGCCTCGCCGATCTACTACCAGCACGACCCGGTCAAGACGACGCAGACTTCGGTCATCGGTGCGATGAACATGCTCGGCATGGCGCGTTACAACCGCGCCAAGGTCTTGCAGGCTTCGACCTCGGAAGTATACGGCGACCCGCTGGTACATCCGCAGACCGAGGATTACTGGGGCCACGTGAACCCGCTGGGACTGCGCTCGTGCTACGACGAGGGCAAACGCTGTGCCGAATCGCTTTTCATGAGCTACTACCGCGAACACGGCATCCCGGTGAAAATCGTCCGTATTTTCAATACCTACGGCCCCAAGATGGACATCAACGACGGCCGCGTAGTCTCGAATTTCATCGTCCAGGCATTGCGCAACGAACCGATCACGATCTACGGCGACGGTGAACAAACCCGCTCGTTCCAGTATATCGACGACCTGGTCGAAGGGATGATCCGCCTGATGGACGATACGCCCGACGACTTCACGGGCCCGGTCAACATAGGCAACCCCAATGAATTCACCATCAACGAACTGGCAGCCATCGTCCTGGAACTCACGGGTTCGAAGTCGAAGATCATGCACATGCCCCTGCCGTCGGACGACCCGCAGCAGCGCAAGCCCGACATCTCGCTGGCCCGCAAGATGCTCAACGACTGGGAACCCACGATCCAGCTGCGCGACGGACTGGTAAAGACCATCGCCTATTTCGAGGATATCCTGTCGCGGGGGAGCGTCCGGCACTGATCCGCCCCTGACATCGGCCCGGCCCGCCCTTCTTTGAACACCGTCAGCCTGTTGAGCACCGCCCGCCTGTTTGAGTACAGCCCGGCACAATTCCCAATGCAGCCCCAACCCTATTTTTCCAGGTAGTCCCGCAATACGGAGCCAACCAGCCGTATCAGCGTGCGCGTCGGATGCAATGCGGCGAACCCGTTGAGCATTCCCCAATCGTGTACCACGCCGTTGAAGCGCACGGTCGTCACTTCGACGCCCGCCTCGTCCAGACGACGCCCCATCGCCTCGCCCTCGTCGCGCAGGATGTCGTTCTCGGCAACGGCGATCAGCGTCGGAGGCAATCCCCGCAGCCGTTCCGCAGAGGCCCGCACGGGTGACATGAGGTCGTTGCCGCGCTGAGCCGGGTCTGAAACGTACTTGCCGAACATCCATTTCATCAACGGCGCGGTCAGGAACCGCTGGCGGCCGTATTTCACATACGAATCCCAGTCGTACCCCGCATCGGTCACGGGCCACATCAGCACGAGCGTGCGCAGCCGCGGCCCGCCGTGATCCTCGGCCACGAGCGCCGCCGCAAGCGACATGTTACCGCCGACGCTGTTGCCCGCCAGCGCCAGCCGGCTGCCGTCGACCCCGATCTCCCGGCCGTTTTCGGCCACCCATTTCACTGCGGCATAGACCTCCTCGACAGCCTTCGGAAAATGCGCCTCGGGCGAAGGCGTATAGTTGACGAATACCGCCGCACAACCCGACTCCACGACAAGGTCGCGCACCAACCGCCTGTGGGTGGGATAGTCGCCCAGCACCCAGCCCCCGCCGTGGATGAACACGAACGCCGGGAGATGCACACGCCCCGCCCCCGAAGGGCGGACGAGGTTCAGGCGCAGCGTATGCCCTTCGCTTTCGACCGTCCGTTCGGACTCCTCGATGCCCGACAGATCGACATGCACGGCCGCCTGCACATCGGTCAGGACGCGACGGGCCTCCCCGACCGGCAACGATTCGACGGGAGCGCCGCCGTTCAACACTTTCAGATAAGCTTTGGTTCCCCGCGACAGGTGGTCGTCCTGCAAATAATCCGGAGCTTCCTTCAGATGATCCATAACAAACCGTTTTAAAGTTTATGACACGGACTGCAAAGGCGCTGCCACAAACGAAAAAAGCCGGACGAAATGTCCGGCTTTTCGGTATGTCATAAGCGGTTTTTACTGTGCCATGGCATGACGGAACCCGTCCACCTTGTCCCAGTCGCCGCGCGTGAAGTCGGGCACGGCGACCGGCATACTGTTGTGTTCGAGCGACGCCGCGGTCAGCGACCCGATGCACGACCATTCGGCAGCGTCGTAAACGTCCTGATCGAGCGGCAGGCCATGCTGCAGGCAGTAAACGAGGCGATAGTCCATGATGAAATCCATGCCGCCGTGGCCGCCCACGCGGCGGGCCTTCTCCTCGATGTCCCGGGCGATCGGATGCTTGTAACGCTCCATCAGCGCCGCCTTCGCCGCCTGGGGGATGAACGAATGCTCGCTCAGATTCTCGTGGTCGGGAATCTCCTCGCCGGCGATTTGCTCGGGACGGAACGCATAGCCCTCGACCGGGTATTTATTGGCGAAGCCCTCGGTGCCCGTAAGCTGGTACATGCGGCTGTAAGGACGGGGCGTATAGACGTTGTGTTCGAGCAGGATCGTGCGTCCCCGCTCGGTCTTGATGAGCGTCAGCGTCTGGTCGGCATTGGCGAAGGTCTCGGCACCCATCTTCTCCTTGGCGAGCTTCAGGCCGTTGACCGACTTGGTATCCATCGCCACGAGGTAGTTCATCTTATCGCCGCGGTGGATATCCAGCAGCTGGCAGGCCGGGCCGAGGCCGTGCGTGGCATAGACGTCGCCGCGGTGCGACTGGTTGAAGTCGAGGCGCCAGTTGCCCTGGTAATAATCCCAGTAGGGTTCGAGGTTATGAATATAGGAGCCTTCGGTGTGGAGTATCTCGCCGAACAGCCCGTGCTGGGCCATGTTGAGCGTCGTCAGCTCGAAGAAGTCGTAGACACAGTTCTCGAGCATCATGCAGTGGCGCTGTGTCTTCTCGGCAGTGTCGACCAGTTGCCAGCACTCGTCGAGCGACATGGCGGCTGGGACTTCGACGGCGACATGCTTGCCGTGCTCCATGGCATAAACCGCCATCGGGACGTGCAGCTGCCACGGGGTGCAGATGTAAACCAGGTCGATGTCATCGCGCCGGCAAAGTTCCTTCCACCCCTCCTCCCCGCTGTACGGGGCAGCAGCCGGGAGGTTATGTCCGGCGAGGATCTCCTGCGACTTGTCGACACGCTCGGGGTAGAGGTCGCAGAGCGCCACGATCTCGACCCCGTCGATGTTGGCGAAGCGTTCCACGGCGCCCGGGCCGCGCATACCCAGCCCGATGAAACCCACGCGTACGACCGGGATCGGGTCGACCGTCAGCCGCAAAACGGAATGCTGGCCCTCGGCACGGGCCGGGACGTCGAATACGATCACGCCGTCGACGATGCTGTAACCCTCCGCGGGCGGCGTGCTGCACCCCCAGCACAGCACGGCTGCCGCCGAGAACAATAAAAAGGCAAATTTCTTCATTATATCCGGGTTATTTAGTTATTTAGACAAAAGTATGAAATATTTTGAAATCTGCGCTCATTTGACTACTTTTGCCGACGTAAAAATCACACACCATGTTTCGTAGATTAGCGGCGGTAATCCTCTCGGTCGTCCTGCTCTCCCCGGGCTGGCTCGGCATGACAGGGCTCACGCTGCCCTTCGCCATGATCCCGCTGCTGTGGATCAGCGCATCGTACGACCAGACGCGCCGCTCGTGGTGGCGCATGTTCGGCTGGGCGGCGCTGACCTTCGCGCTGTGGAACATCTCGACCGTCTGGTGGATATGGAACGCCACCCCGGTGGGGCCCGTGGCCGCGACGCTCGCCTCAACGACGCTCAACATGATCGCCTTCATGTTGTTCCACACCGTCGCGAAGAAAGGGCCGAAGGCGCTGGCATACACCTTGCTCATTGCCGGGTGGATCGCAACGGAATACTGGTATACGGTCGGCGAATTCTCGTGGCCGTGGCTGATCCTGGGCAACGGATTCTCGCACGACATATGGCTCGTGCAATGGTACGAATACACGGGTGTCTTCGGCGGTTCGCTGTGGGTGCTGCTCTGTAACATACTCTTCTTCGAAGCGCTGCGGGCACGCCGCAGCATCGGACGGTGGATCCCGGCCGCGGGCGTCCTGCTCCTTCCGGCCGCCGTGTCGCTGGGCATCTGGTGGAGCTGGGAGCAGCCCGACGAGGGGACGGCCGAGGTGAGCGTCGTCCAACCCAACGTCGACTGCTACGACAAATTCAACGGCCGCGCCGACTGGCAGCAAGACAACATCACCGACCTTTTGGCACAGGTGCCCGCCGGGGCGCAATTCATCCTGCTGCCCGAGACTGCCGTCCCGGGGCATTACTGGGAACCGGGTCTTTCGGAATTCCGCCCGGCCGACGAACCGGGCATGTTCTGGCAAGAGCTGGCCGACAGCCTGCGCCGGTCGCACCCCGGGGCCCTGCTCGTCACGGGCGCCAACACCCTGCGTTATTATGCCGCCGGGGTACAACCCCGCACGGCACGCCGGGACGGGTTGGGCGAAGGTTACTACGACGTATTCAACACGGCGGTAGGGCTCGACTCCGCAGGCCGCATGCAACTGCACCACAAAGGCAAACTGGTGATCGGCGTGGAAAACACCCCGACGATCGTTTTCGACATCCTGCAATTCCTGGTAATCGACCTGGGCGGCGTCGTGGGACAGATCGGCATGGGGCAGCACGGCACGGCCTTCGAACACCGGGGCGTGAAAACCGGCCCGGCAATCTGCTACGAAGGACTTTACGGCGATTTCTTCGGCGATTTCGTGCGCCGCGGGGCACAGTTCATGGCCATCATCTCCAACGACGGCTGGTGGGGCGACACGCCCGGCTACAAACACCTCTTCACGATCTCGCGCCTGCGCGCCATCGAACACCGCCGTGCCATCGCCCGGTCGGCCAACACCGGCATGTCGGGCTTCATATCGGCCCGCGGCGACATAGGCCAGACGCTCGGCTGGGAAAAACGGGGCGTGTTCACCGCGGCCGTGCCCCTCAACTCCGAACTCACCTTCTACACCCGGTACGGCGACTACCTGGGACGCATCTCAGAATACCTGATGCTGCTCTGTGTGCTCTACTACATCGCCTACCGGGCCAAGAAAAAGAACCACCTCGTAAAATAAAACCCGAAACCCGATATGAATTACACCCAGACCCTCGAATTCCTCTTCCAGTCGCTGCCGGCCTTCGAAACCAAAGGCGCAACGGCCTACAAGCCGGGATTGGAGCGCATCACCGCATTCTGCCGCCACATCGGCAACCCCCAGCGCAATTTCTTCACGATCCACGTGGCGGGCACGAACGGCAAAGGTTCCGTATCGCATATCATCGCCTCGGTATTGCAGCAGGCCGGCTACCGCACGGGGCTTTTCACCTCGCCCCACCTGCAGGATTTCCGCGAACGCATCCGCGTCGACGGCGAGATGATTCCCAAACAGAAGGTCGTGAACTTCGTGGACAAACACCACGACAAGATGGTCGAGCTGGAACTGTCGTTCTTCGAAATGACCGCGGCACTGGCTTTCGACTACTTCGCACAGAGCGACGTCGAGGTCGCGGTGATCGAAACGGGACTGGGCGGACGACTCGACGCCACGAATATCATCGTACCGGTCGTAAGCGTCATCACCAACATCGGGCTGGAGCATACGGCGCTGCTGGGCGACACGCTCCAGAAGATCGCAGCCGAAAAAGCCGGAATCATCAAGAAGAGCATCCCGGTCGTGATCGGCGAGGGCGATGTGCGCTACAACGAAGTGTTCGAGCAGGTCGCTGCGGCCAACAAATCGAAAGTCATCTATGCCGAAAAGGTATTCTCGTGCCAAGAGTGCGGTTGCCGGGAAGGGCGGCAGCACTTCTGCATGCACCGCGTGCGCGACGACCGCAAATTCGAGGTAGACCTCGACCTTACGGGCAATTACCAGCGCCATAATATCCTGACGGCCGCGGCGACGGTCGATTTCCTGCACGAGGAGACCCCGCTGACGATCTCCCGCCGTGCCTTCCTCGAAGGGACGCGCGATGCGGCGGCCATCACCTCGCTGGCGGGACGCTGGCAGAAGCTGGGTGAAAATCCGCTCGTCGTATGCGACACGGGGCACAACCCCCACGGCATCGCCTACGTGGCCGAACAGCTCAAAGCGACGCCCCACAAGGAGCTTTACTGCGTGATCGGGTTCGTCCGCGACAAAGACCTGGCACACATCCTGCCCCTGCTGCCGCGCGACGCGCACTACATCTTCACGCAGGCACAGACCGAAAGGGCATTGCCCGCCGCCGAACTGACAGCCAAGGCTGCGATCTACGGGCTCAGGGGGGAAACCATCCCCGAAGTGCCGGCCGCCGTGGCACACGCCCGGGAACTTGCCGCTGCGGACGATATGGTCTTCATCGGCGGCAGCACCTATGTCGTCGCCGAAGCGCTCTGATACATACGACATTCAGATCCCGTATAAAGTCCGTCCGAGTGTCTCGGACGGACTTTCTTTTGTCATCCTGAATAAAACTATAAAAAATAGTTTTATGTGAAGATTTTTTAGTTATATTTGCAGAAAACCAATCGCATGAAACGAATCCTTCCGCTCCTGGCGGCCATGATCGCATTGACAACCGTACTCCCCGGCAAGGCGCAAACCGGCAAATATTACATCGACGGACGGGAAACCACCCGTGAAGAGCTGTTGAAACTTCCCGCGGGTACAATCGAATCCATGGCGAATTCGGTGGAAAACGGATTGCCCGTAGTGCGTATAAAATTAAAACCCGAAGGCGGGGAACAGGCTCCGGCCACCGGGCAACAGGAAAAAAACACTGCGACCCCGCATGAAAAAGCGATGCAACTGGTACGAGGAATCTACGAGCAGCACACCCTGCTCAAGGAGGGCGACCTGGCGGCCGATTTCCGGGCTACGAAATATGCCGGAGGGGATCTCACGCTTACAGCCCTGCGCGGCAAAGTCGTGCTGCTGAACTTCTGGGCTACCTGGTGCGGCCCCTGCCTGCGGGAACTGGCGCCGGAAGCCCTGCCGAAAATCATTCTCGAACGGTTTGCCGCAGACAGCGAATTCGTATTCCTGCCAGTCGCCTATACCGATTCAAAAGAGAGCCTCGACAAGTTTTTCGCAGGCGACGAACAGCAGAATTACGCTTATCTGCGCGACCTGACGGCAATGGATCCGGACAAACGGGTATTCGGCCTTTATGCGGAGCAGGGCGTTCCGCGCTCCTTCGTAATCGACCGCAACGGCCGCATCGTCCTCGGGTCGCTGGGTGCGGCACAGGAGGAACTGGAACGCATAGCGGCGGCTATCGAAAAAGAACTTTCCAGATAACGGATAAAAACAGCCCGGCCGTAAAGGCGTAGGATTATAATGATGTAATGACTTGATTATTCAGGTCATTACATCTTTGTATAGGGATAATAGATAACGACAAGGCAACGGTTTGTTTTCAGCCTATTCCGATCAAAGTAAATTAAAATTCATAGATTATATCTGAAGTTCAAGAAGAAATAAAACTGAAAGATTATCACCACAATGAATCTCAAAACACGACAATGGTCAAACCTTGTATTATTTTACTTTTTTGTTCATTTTAATTTTTAATATAGTCCGTTTCCTGTTTTCCTTAAAACTTATTATCTTTAATGCATGCTTTTCCGATTCCCGCATTCGTCATGGTTGCCGGCCTGCCGCCGGTTGTTGCTGTTGCTACCCGCTTTGGCGCTGGCGGCGGGACTTTCGGCGCGGTCGCTGGTCAAGGCGGACGTGCAGCTGGCGAACAACGCCGTGTTGGCGATGTATCAGGACGAGGATGCCAATATGTGGATCGGAACCTACGACGGACTGCACCTCTACAACGGCAAGAACACCTTTGTTTTCCGCATGGAGCTGGACAACGAATTTTCGCTGTGCAGCAATATCGTGCTGGAGATAGCCCCGGCCGAAAAGGGCTACCTATGGGTAGCCACTTCGCTGGGGATCAATAAATTTTCCCTGCGCGAGCGACGCGTCGTCGAAAGCTATATGCAGTACGTCGACGTGGAGAATATCGCTTCGGACAGCGAGGGAAACACCGTGCTTTTCTCGGGTGAGGATTTTATCACCTGCTACCGCCCAGGGCGCGCCTTTTTCGAGGACGTGTATATTCCGGGCGTCCGCGCTGCGGAGATTGTCACCGTCTGGTCGGAGGCACCCCGGGTGTTCTGCACCTTGGGGCGGGACGGAGAGTTGGTGCGTTACCGGCTCAACGACGGCGAAGGGAAAAGTCTCGTGCGGGTATCCGGGCGCCAGCTCTCCGCGCGTCCGGTGCGCAAGGCGTTCTTCAATGGCGGCAGGCTCCATTTCGTCGACACCTCGGGCGGGCTGTGGCGGTATACGTACAAGGACGAATCGCTGGTGCTGCTATCCGACCTTTCGCAGCTGGGCGAAACGGGCTTTACCGTGTCGACGGTCTGTTCGTTCGGGGACGAGGTTTATGTGGGCTTCCTGGCCGGGGCCCTGGGCCGTGTTCCCGAGAAAGGAGGCCGCTGCGAGCTGATCGCCTCGGACTACCGCGTTTTCTGCCTGTGGGCCGACTGCAGCCAGGATATCCTCTGGGTCGGAACCGACGGCTACGGGGTTCATATGTACTGCGACAAGGAGGAGCTGTTCACGACGCTGCTCATGGAGGACATGCCGCAAAAGGTACTCAAACCCGTGCGGGCCATCCATACCGACGACAGGGGAAACCTGTGGATAGGCACCAAGGGCGACGGCGTAATCCGCATCCGCGATTATGAAAGCTATGCCGGCGGGAATATTCCCGTCGACCACCTGACCCGTTTCGACCGCGGCAAGGGACTTACGAGCAACGAAGTTTTCAGTTTTTGCAGCAGCCCGGCCCGGAATGTCATATGGCTCGGAACCTCGGGCCCGGGCCTTACCTATTATTCATACGGGGACGACCGGATGCGGACGCTACCCCTGCAGCCGGGAATGCCGGAGATACGCGGCGTCCACCAGATGTGCGAGGTGAACGACTCGACGCTCTACCTCGCCTGCGATACGGATGCGCTGGTCGAACTGACAATCGGAAAGGGCGACAGGCCCGTCGTGACGGCGATGCGCCGTTACCGGTTCCGGCTGGAGCGCCGCGACTGCAATGAGTTTTATGCCCTGATACGCGAAAGCGACTCGACGCTGCTGCTGGGCATGCGCGGCGGTTACGGGCTGATACGCTTCGACATGCGGACGAAGAAGTACGTATTTGTTGATATGCACCGCCTGCAAAGCCGGGCCCTGGGCGATTTGCTCTGCCTGTGCAAGAGCCGCGAGTCGGGACTCTACTGCGGCGCCAGTTCGGGGCTGATACTGCTTACGCCCGAGGGTGACATCCGGCAGTTCAACCGCCGCAACGGCATCGTCAACGACATGATACACGGCGTGCTGGAGGATGCGCACGGCTGCATCTGGTTGAGCACGAACAAGGGCCTCGCGCAGTACAGCCCCGGCCATGACTTTTTCCACAACTACTCCTCCTCAGATTTGCGCGTCATCGAGTTCTGCGATGACGCTTACTGGAAATGTCCCTATACCGACCGACTTTTTTTCGGCGGCGTGAACGGCGTGGTGTGGATAGACCCCGCGGCCGAGCCACCCTCTAACTACAAACCCCGGCTGCGCTTCATGGATCTCGAACTGCCGGACGGAACACTCGTGCCGCTGTCGGATTATACGGGCGACGGACACGACCCCCTCCCGGTGCGTATTGCGCCCCGTACGACCGGCTTCGCCGTCTCTTTCGTGGCTGTTGACTACCTGAATGGCGATAACTACGAGTATTCCTACATGCTGGAGGGCTATTCCGACGAGTGGGTGGAATTACAGAAAAACAACCGCGTCGCCTTTATGAATATTCCCGCGGGCAGTTACCTGCTGCACGTGCGCTATAAGAGCAACGTCATGGATCGTGCCACGCAGGTCTACACGCTGCCCCTGACGGTGCTGCCGCCGTGGTACCGCACGACGGTAGCCCTCGTGTGCTATATCCTGCTCGCGGTAGGGCTCGTATGGCTGTTTGCCGCCTTGCTGCGCAGGCATTACCGCAGGCAGCAGCAGCGTGTCGTAGCCCGGCTGGAGGAGGAACAGCGCGAGAAGCTCTATGAGGCGCGGCTCAATTTCTTCGTCAACATTTCGCATGAACTCTGTACGCCGCTGACGCTTATCAACGGCATGAACGAGCGTATCGCACAACTGAGCGCGGAGAATCCGCAGCTGCACAAGTATACGGATGTGATGCACGAGAATGTCAAAGGCCTGAACGACCTGATTCAGGAGATACTGGATTTCCGGAAAATCGAGGAGGAGGGATTCGGCCGCGTCCATATCCATAGCGTCGATATCGCCGCGATGCTCTGCGTGCAGGTACGCTCGTTCGCCGACGCTGCGGAGCGCAACGGCATCGAACTGTTGTTGGAGGTACCGCCGGAGCTGACGTGGAACACCGATGCCGCATTCCTGAAGAAAGTGGTCTTCAACCTCATGTCCAATGCGATGAAATACACGCCTCAGCGGGGATGTATCCGCATTTCGGCGACGGCAGCTGGGAACGGGCTGGAGCTGAAAGTCCGGAACACGGGGCGGGGAATAGCCCCCGAGCAGTTGATACATGTCTTCGACCGTTACCGTATCCTGGACAGTATGGATCGCAATATGTACACCGACTCCACGTCGCGCAACGGGCTGGGGCTCTTCATCTGCCGCGGGCTGGTGCAGGCGCTCGGCGGGGAGATTTCGGTGGATAGCGAGGTCGGCCGGTATGCCGAATTCACGGTGCGCTTGCCATACCGGGAGGTGGCGGACGGGGATGTCGGTGCGGAGGCGGTGCAGAAGCCGGCCGGTGTCGCTCCGACCCTGCCGCGCGGAGGTGAAAAACCCCTCGTGCTGGTCGTGGACGACAACAAGGACATCGTATGGCTGATCGAATCGGCGCTTTCCGGGCAGTTCCGCGTCAGCACGTGCCACGATGTGGCCGAGGCGCTCGCACGCCTGGGCGAGATGACGCCCGACCTGATTATCACCGACATCGTCATGGCGGGCGCGAGCGGACTGGAGTTGGTGAATGCCGTGCGCAGCGATAAATTCCTGCGCGGTATCCCGGTCGTCGTCGTTTCGGCGAAGATTACCGAGAGCGAGCAGGTCGAAGGGCTGGTGTCGGGAGCTGACGCCTACCTGACCAAACCGTTCTCCGTGCCCGTGCTCTGCGCCACGGTCGAACGGCTGATAGCCAGCCGCCGGATGCTGAAGGATTATTACAATACGCCCGAGAGCGTCTATACGGTCGTCGAGGGACAGAAGATGCATCAGACCGACAAACTTTTCATGGACACCGTCGTGGACACCATACAGGAGCATATCGAGAGCGAGAACCTGCGCATGGAACTGATTGCTGAACGCCTCGGACTGACGGCCCGCAATTTCTACCGGAAGTTCAAGAAGATTTCGGGACGCACGCCGAGCGAATTCATCAAGGAGTACCGTTTCGAGTATGCGGCCCGCCTGCTGACGACCACCCACCTCACCATTCAGGAGATCATGTACCGCGTGGGGATTTCGAACAAGTCCTATTTCTACCGCGAATTCCAGAAGAAATACGGGCTCAAACCCAAGGAATACCGTACGAAGCAGTAGTTTGCACCGGGAGCGGAAAAGTATCCTGATTCGCATAAAAGAGGTGGTAATTTACCTTGTGCGAATCAGGATACTTTTTTTGTCCGCGATGCATCCCTTTCCCCGGGGCTGTTTGCTAAATTTGTATAAACCTCAAACCGAACCAACTGACTTCCCATGACTTTGAAATAGTCTATTCTCTCAAAACTGCGGGCAGCGTTTCAGGGCCCGAAATTACCGCTCCCGCATGATTTACGAAACTATTGTTCTACGGAAACCATTTTATCAACCTAAACCAAAAATTAATGAAATTACACTTTTACTCTGTTTGTATGGTTCTGCTCTCCCTGTTGCCGGGATTGACCGTGTCGGCGCAGGAGCAGAAGACGACCGCCGCGCGTACGGTGATTGTCGTTGACCAGGCGGGGCCGGTAATCGGTGCGAGTGTCGTGATCAAGGGAACCGTATCGGGCGCCTCGACCGATGTCAATGGCGTTACAACTATCGCTTGTCCGGACGACGCCGTTCTCTCCGTATCGTATGTAGGTTACAGTACGCAGGAGGTAGCCGTCGCTTCGCGCACGGCGATCGAAGTCAGACTCGAAGAGGACGCCCAGCGGCTCGATGAGGTCGTGGTCGTAGGTTACAACACCGTACGCCGCGCCCAAACCACGGGAGCTCTTTCGCAAGTGAAGGGCGAGAAGCTCGAATTTCAGTCGTCGCCGACGCTCGAAAACCGATTGCAAGGCCAGACGCCCGGTGTGATGATCTCCAGCGGTTCGGGACAACCGGGCAGCAACGATCTATCGATCCGCATCCGCGGTACAGGATCGATCAACGGTAGCAACACTCCTCTTTATATTATGGACGGCGTGATGGTGCAATCGGCCGATTTCGCGGCGCTCAACTCCAACGACATCGCCGACATCCAGGTGCTGAAAGACGCTTCGGCCACGGCGATTTACGGTTCGCGCGGCGCCAACGGCGTGATTGTCATCACGACCAAAAGCGGACGCAGCGGACGCACGAACATCAACTACCGCAACCAGTTCGGTTTCTCGTTCCTGGTGGATTACATCGATATGATGAACAGCGAGCAGAACCTCCAGTACCAGCTGCAGTGCGTGATGTCGGAACCCAACAGCAACTTCTATCCGATGATGCAGTACCTCAAGCGCGAAATGGACGGCACGGCCTCGGAGGCCGACCTCGCGCGTCTGGCCAAGGCCCGCGCCACCGACACGGACTGGATGGACCTGATGACCCAGACGGGTTTCCTGCAGGAGCATAGCGTTTCGGTTTCGGGCGGCAGCGACAAGACCCGGTTCTTCATCTCGGGCTCTTACCTGACGCAGCAGGGGATTCTCAAGAAGTCGAGCCTCGACCGTTATTCGACACGTTTCAATATCGACCACAAGGCGACCAAGTGGCTCGACCTGGGACTGAAGGCCACGGTCGGTTACAGCAAGACCAACTTCGCAGACCCCGAAGCCGGTGCCGGACGCCAGAACTGGGGCAACCCGTGGTTTACTACGCTGCTGGCCTATCCCTACGAGTCGCCCGACGACTGGTACAACGTCGACAACCCGACGCTCATCACCAAATATTACGACCGCGAAACGGGCCGCCTGAAAACCGTCGCTTCGGTGTATGCGAAAGCTTCCATCACAGACTGGCTCTCCGTAAAGACCAATTTCGGACTGGATTTCATGTACAACCGCAACGTGTCGACGCTGCACCGCGACCATCCCAATGCGCAGCAGAACCACGGTTACTACGGCCAGACCTCATCGGAGCTATTCCGCTACACGTGGACCAATACCATCAACGTCAACAAGGATTTCGCCAACGGACATTCGCTCAACGCCGTAGCCGGTATGGAGATGTTCCAGGGCAAATGGTACACGTCGAACTTCACGGGCTACGACCTGAATTCCGACATGATGCAGTCGCCGGCCGGTATCGGCGACAAGTCGGGTTCGTCGCTTTTCCCGCCCTCGATCGGCGGCGGCCGCACGATGAGCAACCTCATGTCGTTCTTCGCGCAGGCCAGCTATTCGATCGCCAACAAGTACAACTTTTCGGCCTCGCTTCGCCACGACACCTCGTCGAAATTCTACGAGGACAACGCCAGCGCCACGTTCTGGTCGGTCGGCGCCAGCTGGCTCATCTCGTCGGAGTCGTGGTTCGACAACGCGAAGTGGCTCAACCAGCTGAAATTGCGCGCCAGCTACGGTACGACGGGTAACCAGGACGGCGTGAGCGACTTCGGAACGTTCGACGGCTACTACAACTCGTCCTACAACGGCGAATCGGGTTACAGCCACGGCCAGCTCGGCAACAGCGAACTGCGCTGGGAAACCTCGGCCCAGACCAATGTCGGACTGGACGTGTCGGTGCTGGATTCGCGCGTGAACGTCACCTTCGACTTCTATAATATCAAGACCAAAGACCTCTACATGTCGAAGAACATCTCGATGACCAGCGGTTTCAGCTCGATTTTGGCCAATGCGGGCTCCATCGTCAACCGCGGTGTCGAGCTCGGCGTCAACACCACGCCCGTCAAGACGCAGAACTTCCAGTGGGATCTCGGGTTCAACTACACCTACAACAAGAGCGAGATTACCGATCTGGGTACCTGGTCGAACAAGGAGGGGCGCTACAAAAACGGCAACACGCTCTATGAACTGGGCCGCCCGCTCGGTACGTGGATCATGCCTTACTACGCAGGCGTCAGCCCCGCTAACGGCATGCCCGTCTTCTACGACAACTACGGACAGCTCACGACCGACATCAACCAGGCGTATATGGCCGACCATCTGGGAACGTATGAAGTGCCTGTCTTCGGCGGCATCACGACCCGGCTGCGCTACAAGGGCGTGCAGCTCGACGCACAGTTCACCTATGCCTACCACTATACGGTGATGAACTGCCAGCGCTGGTATATGGACAACCACAAGTTCAACGGCAACAAGCCCGTGCGCATGCTCCGCATGTGGATGAAAGAGGGCGATGTGACCGACGTGCCGGCTTTCCGCGACGGCATTCAGCCCTCGCCGATGGCCTCGCAGTTCCTCGAGGATGCCTCCTACCTGCGCCTGAAGACCCTGCGCCTGTCGTGGACGCTGCCCGACCGCTGGATGCGGAAGACCCGCTTCATCCGCAACCTGACGCTCTATGCACAGGGCGAGAACCTCGTGACATGGACGGGATATACGGGTGCCGACCCCGAGGTCAACGGGGCACAGGACGTCATGTCCTATCCGAAGCCCCGTACCATCACGTTCGGTGTGGATATGAATTTCTAATCCTAAAATGAACCAGACAATGAAAAAAATACAATCGATATGCATCGTGGCGCTGCTGGCGGCTTTTGCGCTCACGTCATGTAACTATACCGACCTCGATCCCACGGACATGGTCGGCCCCGACAAGGCGTTCGGCAACGTGCAGAACGTCCATAAGGCCGTGGTCGGCATCTACGGCAAGGCCAGCCTGCGCTCGAAACTTGCCGTTACGGAATATATCGCCGACGACTGCGTGCAGGGCGGCGATTCGGGTGGCGCAGGAACCGACCTTGCCGGCTGGGTCTACACCGCCACGTCGGGCGACGTCAGCGGCTTGTGGGCGCATTACTACGGTATCATCAATCAGGCCAACCGCGTGCTTAACTACGGCCCGAAAGTGAAGCCGCTCAACGCCGAAGAGGAAACCTCACTGCAGGTGTCGCTCGGCACGGCTTACTTCTTCCGCGCCTATGCGCATTTCGAGCTGCTCTGCTTCTTCTCCGATTTTTCGAACGACGACGCGCTGGGCATCCCGTACGTCAGCCATTACCACGTGGTGGGCAATCCCCCGCGCGACAAAGTCGGCGCATGCTACGAGCAGATTATGACCGACCTCACCCGCGCGTACGACATGCTGACGGTAGCGGCTCCCGACCTGGCGGCCGACAACAAGGCAACCAACTCGACGGCATACATTTCGCAGGCCGCGGTCGATGCGCTCCGTGCGCGGGTTTCGCTCTACCACAAAAAGTACACCCACGCCTACATCTATGCCAGCAACGCCCTGCGTGCCGTAGGCATCGCCAAGCTTGGCGAGGTGCAGAACCTCTGGCTGGACAAGTCGAACGCCGGTACGATTTTCAAGCTGTCGCGTCCCGCAGGCTCGTCGACGATCGGGACGCTCTTCGTGGGCCGCGACTATTCGAGCGTTTTCCGCCCGAGCAACGAACTGCGCGCCCAGTTTTCCGAAAAAGACGTCCGCGGGCCGGTTTTCTTCGAATACGGCCGTGACCGCGCTGGGGCGCCCGTGTGGATGGTCACCAAGTGGTTCGGCGACGCGTCGGATATCGGCCGTCTCGATGAGAAAATGTTCCGTGCCGAGGAGATGCAGCTCATTGCCATCGAGGCGCTGATGATGCGTGAGAACCCCGACCTGGCTGAGGCCAACCGCCTGCTCAACGAACTGCGCGCCGAACGTATCGAGGGCTACACGGCGCAGACCTATCCGGGGCTGCTGGCCGAGATTATCAAGGAGCGCCGCTGCGAGCTGGTATGGGAGGGGCACCGCCTGTTCGACGCGCGCCGCCTGAAAGTGACCATGACGCGCGAGGGCAAGACGATTTCCGCCGACGACTACCGCCTGACGCTGCCGATTCCGCAGGCCGAAATCGACGCCAACTCGGGCATCTCGGAGAGCGACCAGAATTACGGATATTAACGGACTTTAAAACCTGAAAATGATGAAAAAGATAACATATATGCTTTTAGCGGGGGCGCTCCTCTGCTCCTGTGCCGATGAAAAGCCGCATTTCCTGCCGGCCCCGGGCGGCACCGTGGAGATCGGCGGCATCGGCGCCACGCCATCGTCCGACGCGGCGGCGCTCCTTGACGACGACCTTACGACCTACTTCGAGGCCGAAGTCGGCTCGGAGAACAGCGTCGAGGCGGTCGTGGATTGCAGCGCCGGGCGGATCGTGGCCTACACGCTCGTATCGTCGGGCGTGGTGGAGCAGGGCGACAACGGCGTCGAAGCGCTGTACGACCCCGTGTCATGGAAGGTCTACGGGTCGGACGACGGCGCGTCGTGGAACGAGGTGGACAGCCGTTCGGAGGTCGCGTTCATCGCCCGTTTCCAGAAACATATCTATTACCTGGCGGCGCCGGCCGACTATGCCAAATACAAATTCGTGTTCAAGGCCAACGGCGGCGACAAGCTGACTCTTTCGGACATCCTTTTCCACACGGAAGACCCGTATGCCGCATGGAAGAACTTTGAGTCGCCCGAAATCCTGTTCATCGACCTGGCCGAGGACAAGGGCTCCAAACTCTACGACGTGCTGGTTCAGGACAAGATCGCCTACCTGAAGTGGCATGCGCTGGAGATTTGCACCTACCTCTACTTCAACGACCGGGACGAGCGTTTCCCGGTGAACACCATCGAGTATTTCCTCGAACCGATGCCCGGCAAGGTGTCGTACAAAGGAGGCTCGTCGCCCAAAATCAACATCCATTACTCGACCGACTGGATTCAGAAATCGGCCAACGAGTCGCTGCTCAAGTTGAGCCTCGAAACGCGCGGCGTGCTTTTCCACGAGATGGTACACGCTTTCCAGCTCGAACCGCAGGGCATTCCGGCTTACAGTCAGGGCAACATGTCGTGGGCGGCAATCGAAGGTCTGGCCGACGCGGTGCGCACGGTGGCGGGCTACCACGACTATGCCACCCGCAATACCAACGGCAGCCTGATGTCGGGCTACCAGACGACGGGCTTCTTCTGCTACTGGCTGACACAGACGCAGGACAAGGACGCCATCCGCAATATCAACGCGTCGATGCGCACGATCAATCCGTGGAGCTGGGACGCGGCGCTCAAATACGCACTCGGCGAGGATGCCAATGAGCAGACGCTTTGGGCGCTCTACAAGGCCGATAAAACCAATTACCAAAAACGCTAAATCTGAATGACATCCATGGAAAAGATAACGATATTTCTGGCGGCCTTGCTGCTCGTCTTCGCTGCGGGATGCCGTGAGGATGCTTCCCTCGACGGACTCGAGTCCCAGACCAAGGAGGAGGGCACCTCGGCCGGCGAGAATGCCGAGTCGATAGCCGTGAAAGAGGCGCTGACCTACGAAAGCGCGCTGGAATACAATTGGGTGGCAGAATATGCCCCCGCTGCTGGAAAAAGCTATACGATTCTGTTCAACTTCCTGTCCGACAGTTCGGTGGCGACCGATTCGCCCGTTTCGGAAAACGAGAAAAACCTGGCGCTTTTCAGCGTTTCGGCGCTCAAGGAGGGCGGCGTGATTATCAAGTTCGACGGGCCCACGATGCTCAACGACGAAATCGTCGATTCGGAGTTCCGCGAAAGGCAGCTCATCGTCGAGTCGACGACCGAGACGACCATCAACTGCGTAGGCGCCTCGTCGGGCAAGCCAGTCGTGTTGACCAAAGCCACGTCGGAAGACGTACTCAAGCTGGGCGAGAAGTTGGTATGGCTGGCCCTGTCGAAGAAAAACGCCATGCAGGGTGTCCTGCGCGACGGCGAGAACAAGTTCCTGGCCCGCTATGCCGTCGACAAGAAGTCGCGCAGCATGGAGTTCACCTGGATCGACGCTGCGAACAAGGACGCCAAACACGAGTCGGCAGGCTTCGAGCTGGAGGTGACCGACGCGCAGTACGGCATCCAGTGGCCGGCCGTCACGATTAACGGTGTGGGGTACAGTTCGCTCACCTACACGATTGCCGGCGAAAGCCTCGCCTTCAACGTGGCGGACGCGAAAATCACCGCCGTAACCGAGGCGCATCCCGGTTTCGTGGACAAGGCGTCCAAGCAGTATAACCTCGGTGGCAAGCTCGAGTGCGGCACGGCCCACCCGACGCTCTGGTCGGCGCTGGTTTCGGACAAGTTCCGCAGCATCCTCTTCTATCCCTATGCGGACGACATTCCGCTGCGCGTGGAAGTTTATGTGGGCGACGGCACGACGGGCAACTATCTCTTCGTGAACGACTATACGACCGATCCCAAGACCGCACGCTTCGACAGCGACGCCGACTGGATTCGCTTCTACGCCAGCGTGCAGGGCGACTTCCTGAAGATTGCGACCGGTTCCGAGATTGCATCGTACCCTATCAGCCAGGCGGCCGCCGACCTGAAACCGTTCACCGATTTCTATTTCCATGCCGACGGCCTGTACGTAATCGAGGAGAGCGATTCGCGCGGTAAAGGCTTTTACCTGATTTCCAAGACGGGCAACCTCTGGGTGAAGGTGCGCGACGGCCTCTACTCCGAAGGCGGGGGCGAGGAGCCGGGCGGCGAGAACTTCCTGCCGCAGCTCGTGGCGCAGGGCATGAAACCCTACGGTACGTTCTTCGACAACGACAACAAGAATTTCAAACTGCATTACTCCCTCGATGCAGAGGCAGGTACGGCCGACCTGATTTGGATAGAGGATTCCGAGGCGGTCTACACCGACGGCAATTACCGTGAGATGGCGCGCAACAAGGCGCAGTACAAGACCGTGGCCGTCGATGCGACCGAGGCGGGCGTCATCACCTTCCGGGAGCCGCTCACCGTGGGCAGCGTCACCTACAAGGGCCTTACGTGGACGGGCCCCTACACGCCGAACGTGGACGGGCTTTCCTGCACGATCCGCACGCCGCTGCAGAGCGAGGCTCATCCGCTGGAGTATTTCTTCACCTATCCGGTCAACAAGTACGAGGGCGGCACGCCGGTATTCATTCCTTATTCGCGGCTCTGCCTGCCGACGGTTGAGGACGATATTCCGGGCATGACGGGCACAGAACGCTATATCTTCTATCCCTACACGCAGCCGGGAGGCGGCACGCCCGCCGGGCCTTGCGCCATCGAGGTTTTCACGGTGGGCAAGGGACAGCGCATCGACATCAAGTCGTTCCGCAACGGGTTCGAAAATCATCCCGTATCCATCGCCGTCAGCGCCTACAAAGTCGAAGACGACCGTATGATTTTCACCAAAGGCGACGTGACGGGCGCATTCGTGGATGCCGACGGCAACGAGATGAGCAGCGAGGAGTCGCAGAAACTCGTCAAACCGCTCGAGCGGCTGCTCTTCGGCGAGCGGGGATTCCACGTCTACAAGGCAGAAAGCGTTTCCTACGACGGCAACAAACACTATTTCTATCTGGTGAGCCCCGATCCTTCCTATCCTTACTGGATTAAAATACGCGAGGCTTAATAGCCTGCTGCGGACGGAGGTGTTCCGGCTTTGACCGGGGCATCTCCCGTCCTGCGGCACAACAAACCGAAATGACAGTTATGAAGAATTACCTGATTGCCCTGATTGCGGCCTGCCCGGTCGTTGCGGCCGCCGCGCAGACACGCCCGGCGACGGACTACATCGACCCGATGATAGGCACCCGCAGCATGGGGCACGTTTTCCCCGGGGCCTGCGTGCCGCACGGCATTGTGCAGTTGAGCCCCGACACGGAGATGGTGCCGCACAACATCGACGGCAAGTACCAGCCCGAGGCCTACCGCTACTGCGCCGGATACCAGTACGACGACCCGACGATCGTCGGCTTCTCGCACACACATTTGAGCGGCACGGGGCACTCCGACCTGGGCGACATCCTGCTGATGCCGACCGTGGGGGAGATACGCACCGAGCGCGGCACGGCCGAACACCCCGAAACGGGCTACCGCTCGCGCTTCTCGCACGAGCGCGAACGCGCAGCGGCGGGTTATTACGAGGTGATGCTCGACGACTACGGCATCCGGGCCCAGTTGACCGCCACCGAGCGGGTGGGCTTGCACAAATACACCTATCCTGCGGGCGAAGACCAGCACCTGATTCTCGACCTCGACCACGGCATCTACAACTACGAGGGCAAGACCCGCTGGGCGCAGGTGCGTGTCGAGAACGACACGTTGGTGACGGGCTACCGCATCACCAGCGGATGGGCGCGCACCAACTACACCTATTTTGCCATGAGCTTCTCCAAGCCCGTGCGCGAATACGGCGCGCGCGACCGCCGGCCGCTCGATTACGGCGGAGGCTGGCGGAAGTTCGACACGGAGCGTAACTTTCCCGAAATCGGCGGGTGCGGCATCGTGATGCACTTCGATTTCGGCGACGATTCCGCACCGCTCGAGGTCAAGGTGGCGCTGTCGGCCGTGGGAACGCGCGGGGCGCTGGCCAACCTGTGTGCCGAGGCTGGCGGGCGCACGTTCGACCAGGCGGCAGCCGACGCCGCACGCAAGTGGGAAGAACAGATGTCGGTAATTGAAGCCCAAGGCAGCGACGAGGCGCTGCGTATGCTCTATACGTCGCTCTACCACACGATGATAAACCCGTCGGTCTATATGGATACGGACGGTAAATACCGCGGTGTCGACCACGAGATACACCAGGCCCGGGATTTCAACAATTATACCGTTTTCTCGGTCTGGGACACCTACCGGGCATTGCACCCGCTGTTCAACCTCATCTGCCGCGACCGCAGCCGCGACATCGTGAACTCGATGCTCGCACACTACCGCCAGAGCGTGCACCGCATCCTGCCCGTATGGTCGCACATGGGCAACGAGAATTGGTGCATGATAGGTTACCATTCGGTGTCGGTGGTGGGCGACGCCCTCGACAAAGAAATCGACGTCGACCGAAAGTTGGCGCTTGAGGCGATGATCGGCAGCGCCAACTGCGACTATTACGACGGAACGAGCATTTACAAGCAACTGGGTTACGTCCCTTACGACGTGAAGTCCACCGGTTCGTCGATGACGCTGGAATATGCCTACGACGACTGGGTGATCTACCGGACGGCCCGGCGCATGGGACTCTCCGATGAGGCCGAAACCTACCGCCGCCGGGCGTTGAATTACCGCAACGTCTTCGATCCGGAGACGGGGTTTGCCCGGGCGCGAATGAGCGACGGAAGCTGGAAACCCGACTTCAACCGCTACGATACGCACGGACAGGGGTTTATCGAGGGCAACTCGTGGAACTACTCGATGTACGTGCCGCACGACCCGGCGGGGCTGATTGCCCTGATGGGCGGCGATGGTCAGTTCACGGCGCGTCTGGACAGCCTCTTTACCGAGTACCTGCCCGACAGGTATTTCGCGCAGACCGAGGACGTGACGCGCGAGGGGCTGCTGGGCATGTATGTCCACGGCAACGAGCCGAGCCACCATGTACCCTACCTCTACATGTGGACTTCGCAGCCGTGGAAAACGCAGTACTGGGTGCGTGAGATCATGGATCGCATGTACCGTCCGACGGTCGACGGCCTGTGCGGCAACGACGACTGCGGCCAGATGTCGGCGTGGTACATTTTCACGGCGATGGGATTCTATCCCGTCTGCCCGGGCACCGACCAGTATGTGCTGGGCGCACCCTACCTGCCTTATATGAAAGTGAGGGTCGGGGAGGGGCGTTACCTGGAAATTAAGGCACCGGGCGTCAGCTCGAAGAACCGATATGTGCATGGGGTGAAACTCAACGGGAAACCCTACACCCGGGCGTATATCACCTATGCCGACCTGAAAGGGGGCGCCGTGCTGGAATTCGACATGCGTTCCACGCCCGACAAGCGCCGCTGCTTTTCGGCCGAAGAACGGCCCTACTCCCTGAGTTGCGAACAGTAAAACGACTGCAAACATGAAATTTACGCTGATAAAGCTTGTTGCCGCATGCGCTGCGTTGCTATGGGCGTTCGCGGTTGCGGCCGACGATGCCCCGCGCATCGGCTATGTCCGTCCGCTGGTCGGTACCGACGGCTTCGGCAACGTCTATCCCGGGGCGCAGGTGCCGTTCGGCGGCATCCAGATCAGCCCCGATACGGACGACGATTATTACGATGCCGCCTCGGGCTACAAATACGCGCACAAGACGCTGATGGGATTCTCGCTCAACCATTTGAGCGGTACGGGTATTCCCGATCTGGGCGACTTCCTCTTCATGCCGGGCGTGGGGGAAATCAAGCTCGAACCCGGTACGCACGACGACCCCGACGCCGGTTACCGATCGCGGTACAGCCATGACGAGGAGTGGTGCTCGCCCGCCTATTACGGCGTGAACCTCACGGACTACGGCGTGAAAGCCGAGATGACGGCGGCGCAGCGCAGCGGCATCCTGCGCTTCACCTATCCCGAGGCCGACGACGCCTTCATACTTGTCGACATGCGGCATACGCTGTGGTGGAAATGCCGGTGGGCCAACCTGCGCAAGGAGGATGACCACACCATCACGGGCTATAAACTCGTGCAGGGCTGGGGCGCCGAGCGCCATGTTTATTTCGTGGCCGAGTTTTCCGAGCCGCTCGACGACTTCGGCATCATGGAGGGCGGCCAACGGGTGTGCTACGACACGAAACGTTTCCGCAGCGATTGCGAGGCGTGGGGCGAAGACCTGAAATTCTGGGTGCGTTTCGCCACGCGGCAGGAGCAGCAGGTGACCGTCCGCGTCGCCATTTCGTCGGTCGACCCGGCGGGCGCCCGGGGCAACCTGCACGAGATCGACGGCCTTACGTTCGACGAAGTGCGCAGCCGCGGCGAGCAACTGTGGGAGCGGGAGCTTTCGCGGTTCACGGTCGAGGGCCCGCAGCGGGTAAAGGAGACGTTTTACACCTCGGCGTACCGCTGTTTCCTCTCTCCGTTCCTTTTCCAGGATGCGGACGGCCGCTTCCGCGAGCACGACAAGAGTATCGGGCGCGCCGAGGGATTTACCAACTATACGACCTTTTCGTTCTGGGACACCTACCGCGCCTTCCATCCGCTGATGAACCTCGTGCGGGCGGACATGAGTGCCGACGTGGCCAACTCGATGCTGGCGCACTACGACAAGAGCGTCGAGCGGATGCTGCCCGTCTGGTCGTTCTACGGCAACGAAACCTGGTGCATGATCGGGTACCATGCCGTATCGGTACTGGCCGACATGATTGTCAAGCAGGTTCCCGGCTTCGACTACGAGCGGGCTTTCGAAGCGATGAAACGCACGGCGACCAATCCCAATTACGACTGCCTGCCCGAATATACGAAACTGGGCTGGGTGCCGTTCGACAAGGAGCGCGAATCGGTTTCCAAGACCCTCGAATACGCCTACGACGACTATTGCATCGCGCAGGCAGCCCGCGCGCTCGGCAAGGAGGAGGACTACGACTATTTCCTGCGCCGCTCGCTCTCGTACCGCAACCTGATTGACCCCGAAACGAAGTTCATGCGGGGCCGAGACAGCCAGGGCCGCTGGCGCACGCCCTTTACGCCCGTCGCCTATCAGGGGCCGGGCTCGGTGCACGGCTGGGGCGATATTACGGAGGGATTCACGCTGCAATATACGTGGTACGTGCCGCACGACGTCGCGGGACATATCGACCGCGTGGGCCGCAGGCTGTACGAAACGCGCCTCGACTCGCTCTTCGTGACCGAACTGCCAGACGATATTCCGGGTGCGCATGACATACAGGGGCGTATCGGCGCCTACTGGCACGGCAACGAGCCCTGCCACAACATCGTCTATCTGTACAACTACCTCGGGCAGCCGTGGAAATGCCAGCAGTGGGTGCGCCGCATATCGGACGCCTTCTACGGCAACGAGCCAGGCTCGTTGAGCGGCAACGACGACTGCGGCCAGATGTCGGCGTGGTACCTGTTCAATACGATGGGCTTCTACCCGACGGCGCCGTCGAGCAATGTCTACAACATCGGCTCGCCGACGGTCGAAGGCGTCGAACTGCGCCTCTCCAACGGGAAGTCCATTCGCGTGACGACCGAGAACTGGAGCCCGGAGAACGTCTACATTCGCCGCATGTACGTCGATGGCCGCGTGTGGGACAAGTCGTACATCACGTACGACGACATCCGTGACGGCGTACACCTGCATTATGTGATGGGTTCGCGGCCCGACAAGCGGCGCGCCGTGTCGGCTGCAGCCGTCCCGCCGTCGCTTCCCGTCGCCACAGGGCCGGACAGATAATATGAACAACCGAAAAACAGGTATCTTTACACTATGAAACACTTTATTTTTGCGCTTACGGCGCTTACGATGCTCTCCTGCTCGCAGGAGGCGCCCCGCAATGTTGCGGAACTTTGCGACGACGACCCCTCGACATCTTATGCGATGCCGGCATCCCGCCCCTGCCGGGTTGTATTCGACGGCTTCGACACTCCGATGCGGAGTTACCGCGTATACTCTTCGGGCGAAGTGCCCGCCGCAGATCCGGCCGGATGGGTGTTGAGCGGCACGCACGACGGCCGCAAATGGGTCGAACTCGACCGCCGGGAGGGATGCGTATTCTGCTCGCGTTTCCAGGAGATTACCGGGCGAATTGCCGAACCCTCGAACTATACGGCCTACAAAATCGAATTCCTGCCGCGCGAAGAGGCCGATACGGTCGCCGTGGGCGACGTGCGTTTCTACGAGCGCGACAGGGAGGAGGCGTGGAGCGGTTTCGTCTATCCCGCGGTGGATTTCGAGGTGCTTGACCCACAGACCGAGGGTGCAGCGATTTACGCCACGCTGGTGCAGGATCCCGGGGCGTATGTCCGCTACCACACCCGCAAGGTTGCCGAAATACTTTTCTACTCAGCTGCCGATACGATGAACACGGTGGGGAAAATTGACTATACGCTGAAGGATTATGCCGGGGTTTCGGCCAAATCGGGCAACCCTGCGGAAACGGCGATCGTGTACAGTACGCAGCACATCGAGAAGTCGGCGCGCGAGTCGCTTTACAAACTCGACTATGAAACGCGCGGCGTGCTTTTCCACGAGCTGGTGCACGCCTACCAGTTCGAGCCGAAAGGGATTGGAAGCTATTCAACCAACAGGGAGTTTTGGGCCTGCATCGAGGGCCTTGCCGACGCCGTGCGCGCCGAGGCCGGGCTGTTCGACACTGCGGCGCTCCGCAAACCGGGCGGGCATTGGCTCGACGGCTATAAGACGACCGGATTTTTCCTGCAGTGGCTGACGACCATGAATCCCGACGCCCTGCGTGAATTCCACGTTACGGTTCGCGATATGGATGTCTGGAGTTTCGACAAGGCCATGCGTGCGATGTTCGGCCCCGAAAAAGGCATCGAGCAGATGTGGGCAGAATACCAACAGTTTTTGCAGAGCCAGGCGCCGCAGGCCTGACACCCGCATGGCAAGATATTCGAAAACGAGGCTCCATGGAGCCTCGTTTTATATAGTGTGATGCCTGATCCTGAGTATTGTGTCTGTTCGAAGCGGATGTTTCTTGTAATTTATTGAGTTTAATATGGACAGTTTCGCGGACATCCTCTTCGGATATGGTACGGAGTACAGTATGAAAATATAATAAAGCACAAAATGAAGATCCTGAGAGAATACATCGCAATTGCCCCTCTATTTCGGAGGCGATGCGCCTGATCTTATATTCGCAACCATTCCGCAGCTTGTTTTGCAAGGTTCAGGATCTCGATACTCAACACTTTCAACTCGCGTGTCCGCTGTCCCAGTGCGGCGATCTGATGTGGTATTGCAATGTTGGAAAAGTGCATATTGATGACCTTTACAATCTGGTTATAGTTATTGCCGATGCGCTGAAACTGGAAATAAAAGTCGTTAAGTCGGGCGACGAACTGCGTCTTCGACGGGTCGCGTCTGATAACGACGGACTCCTCGCTGAAGATTCTTTTAACAATAAAACGACTCCGGTTATGCTCCAATCCGACTTTGCTGAGCAGCTCGCAAAAGCGGATGTTCTACTCTTCATTAAGCCGGAAAGAGTATTTATAACTCGGCGTTCGGGGCTTCTTATCGGTCTTGTCTGTCGGGGTTCGGTTCATATCCATATATGGCTTAAAAAGGATCGTTCCCGAGTCGCCACCCGAACCTCGCAGAGCGAGAACCTTTGTCGGACAAAGGTACAACTCGCTGTTTTCTGGCGAAAACAAAAATTCGCGGCGGAGGATTTCTATCGAAGGTTTCGGAAGTTCTCCAACTTTTCATTGAGACGCTGGGCTTCGAGGCTTTCTTTTGCCGGCAGTTTTATTTGCTTTGGCATCCCAGAGAGTAGAACGAACGGAGAGTTTGCAGCTGAATTGCGCCATCGTACCGTTGATCGTAATACGGCCCCTGACGGGAACCTGCCCGATTTTACAATTTTATTACTCGGAGCACATGCAGAAAATAAAATTAAATACCTGGAAACAAGATATTTACTCTTTTTCGCACTTCCGGTTACCTACAACAGCCCGGCCGTTTTACGGCCGGGCTGTTGCGATTTTAAGCTTCACCCATCTTGGGACCCGCTTCGGGAACCGGCGGAGGAGTGGGTATTTCGATCTTGCCCACATTGCTTTCATAACGCACGATATTCTCCTGCAGCGAACGCAACAGCCGTTTGGCGTGTTCGGGCGTGAGGATAATGCGGCTCTTGACACGGGCTTTCTGCACGCCGGGAAGCACCGCGGCAAAATCGATAATGAATTCCGAGGTGGAGTGGGATATGATCGCCAGATTCGAATAGTGGCCCTGGGCCACCGTATCGTCGAGTTCGAGGTCGATCCCGAATTGTTTCATTTCTGCCATAGGCCCGCTTGTTGTTTCTGCAAATTTACCGACTTTCGACTGCCAATATACAACTCTGCGGCCAAAGTTTTCGATATTTTATCAACATATCGGCCATTTCCGACAATCGGCCGCGCCCTTTTTTCACGCGGCCTTGACGGATGTCCGAGGTTTTTCGTATCTTTGTTACACGAAGTTACGAAAAGAGTGTAATTTATTGGAAATGAGCATTGGGTAATCGCTCATAATAGTAATAGGTTACGAATTA
>ENA-UEPG01000243-UEPG01000243.1-human-gut-metagenome-genome-assembly--contig:-NODE-243-length-58424-cov-18.758051_pt1 | contig 58424 bp, 56 predicted proteins | sample MGYA00242893_ERZ507902 | MGnify/ENA primary metagenome ERZ507902 (study PRJEB26167, sample SAMN06115491) | human gut metagenome | host: Homo sapiens | place: China:Gansu | collected 2015-04-23...
ACATCGTTGGAGATGCCGAACAGGGAGCAGGCCATGGGAATCAGCAGCAGGGAACCGCCGGCCACGCCGGAAGCACCGCAGGCACCCAGAGCGCTCATAGCGCTCAGCACGATGGCTGCAGGCAGAGACACCTGAATGCCCAAGGTGTTAGCAGCGGCCAGCGTCATGATGGTGATGGTGATGGCGGCACCGTCCATGTTGATGGTGGCGCCCAGCGGGATGGAGACGGAGTACATATCCTTGTCCAGACCCAGCTTTTCGCACAGGGCCATGTTCACGGGGATGTTGGCGGCGGAGCTGCGGGTGAAGAAGGCGGTCAGGCCGGACTCACGCAGGCAGCGGAACACCAGCGGATAGGGGTTGCAGCCCAGATAGATAAACATGATGAAGGGGGAGACGATGAGGGCCATGAACAGCATGGTGCCCACCAGCAGGGCCAGCAGCTTGCCGTACTGGGTAAAGATGGCAAGGCCGTTGCCGGAAACATTGGTGTAGACCAGACCCATGATGCCGAAGGGTGCCAGATTGATGATCCAGCGCACGATCTGAGAGACCGCATCGGCGGTGTTTGCCATAAAGGTCTTGGTGGTGTCAGAGCCGATCTTCTTCATGGCCACGCCGAACATGCAGGCCCAGAACAGGATGCCGATGTAGTTGCCGCTCATGATGGCACTGACGGGGTTTGCCACAAAGTTGGTGAGCAGAGTGCCCATCACTTCGCCCAGACCCTGCGGCACCACGTCCGACTGGGCAGCGTCTGCCAGCACGACCGTGACCGGGAACATAAAGCTGGTCGCCACTGCGATGGCCGCAGCCAGAAAGGTGGTGAGCATGTACAGCCAGATGACCGTGCCGAAGCGGCGGTCCAGCTTGGAAGAGCCCTGTGCCAGAGCACTTGCCACGATCACGAACACCAGCACCGGGGCGATGCCCTTCAGTGCGCCAACGAACAGGCTGCCCAGTTCACCCACCCAGCCTGCACCGGGGGCCACCAGAGCCAGCACCGCACCGATGATCAGGCCGATCAGAATGCGAATGATCAGGCTGATGCCGTTGTAGCGGGCAACTGCCTTGTTCAACGTTTTCATATAGACACTCCTCTTTCCTATTGTACGCCAATGGCGCACAGCTTCCTGTCTCTTACACAAGGACGGGTGTTATTATAGCACATACGGCAGAGAAATGAAAGCGTTTTCAGACATTTTTCGTTCACAAATTTGCATTCAGGTCGGTGCCCATGGGGGTTTTCCGTTGATCTGTATTTGTAGCAAGGACAGGTTTGGCCATTCGCGGCTTTGTTCTCTCCGTCACCGTCGAGCGGCGCAGGGCGGAGCGAGCGGGGGCAAACAAAAAAGCCTGCGTGCGCAGTCCTGCATGGCAGGCTCTGCATCCGCAGACCGGGGCTCTTTGGGGGTGTATTCTGTTTCAACCCAGCGGCTGGGTGGGGGCAAGCTTCTGGTAGGCAAAGCGGGGCGAGCCGTCTGCCACATGGATGATGCCGCAGCGGGTAAAGCCGTTCTTTTCCAGCAGATGCTGCATGATCTTGTTGTCGGCGTGGGTGTCGGCACGCAGGCTCTGGCAGTGCTCCATGCTCCAGTCCAGCACGGCCTTGCCCACGCCCTTGTGCTTTCCGGCCGATGCCAGACGGTGCACCGTACCATAGGGCAGGGTATCGTCCAGCCACTGGCCGTCCTGAATAGCGGCGTAGGTGGGGTCCGCCCCCAGAATAAATGCAAATACGGCCTCGATCTGGCCGTTGACCACATAGAGGAACAACCGGTTCGAGTCGATATCCTCCTCCAGCAGTTCCTGCGGCGGGAAATTATCCCCCCACTGGGTCGGGTTGCCAGATGCCTTCATGACTGCACGTGCATGGGCGTAGATCTTCAGGATCTGGGGCAGATCCCCTCTCACTGCTCCACGAAACATTCATTCCACCTCGTCTTTTCTGCGCTGCGCTCGGTCCGGCACAGCACTTTGAGAATTGTTCTTATTGTACTACAAATTACCATAAAAATCCAGTTCCCGCACCAAAGTACCTTAAAATGCTCCAAAACGGCAAAAAGCAGGGGCTGCTGCACTTTCGGCTAAAACGATGTGCAGCAGTCCCTGCTTTTAGAGCAAGTACCTTATGCGCTGGCGCGGCCATGGCCGGTGCGCACCAGCCGGTATTCCCGCGGGCTGAGACCATACCGCTCGTGGAACAGGCGGTAGAAATAGCTGGTGTTCTCGTAGCCCACCAGAGAAATGATCTGCTGGATGTTCATGTCGCTGCGGCGCAGCAGGCGGGCAGCGGTCTCCATACGGTGCTTTTGCAGCAATTCCTTATAGGTGCGTCCGGTCTGGGCACGCACGCACTCGCTGACATATGCCAGCGAAACGCCGTACTCCCGTGCCACGTTGGAAAGGCTTGCTTCGCGGTAATTCTGGGTGATCTCTTTGAGTGCCGCCTGCACCAGTGCTTCGCGGCTGACCGTTCCGGCCCTGACTTCCGGCAGGATAGGATTCGTCTGTGTCATCTGCGTTTCCTCCGTAAAGGGTGCGGCGGGCGGGGACTGGGGGATGTCGGACGCCCGCCGCACAGGGAATGGCGGCTCCTGCCGCCCTACACCTCAGATACGAACCGACGCACCGGAATATTGCAGAAAGCTAAAAAAATTTTAGTCAATTTTCGTTGTAGGAGTCAGACCCCTCTCAGTCACGCCTGACGGCGTGCCAGCTCCCCCGAAGGGGGAGCTTTATCGGCACGAACCGGTAGATGCTTAAAAGCTCCCCCTTCGGGGGAGCTGGCGAACGCAGTGAGCCTGAGAGGGTTTTCGTCTTACAGAAAAAGACCGCTTCCGCACCGGGCAGAAACGGCCTTTTTCAGGAGAAATAAAGAAAACACGAACCCTCAAAAATGAGGAAGGGAAATGCTCAGAACATGCTCTCGTCCTTATAGCGGCCGGTGCGCACGAACTGCACCCACTCGGCCACATTCACGGCGTGGTCGCCGATGCGCTCCAGATACTTAATGACCATCAGCAGGTCCAGCGCTGCATCCACCTTGCCGGGGTCTTCGGCGATCTCCTGCGCCAGCTGATGCTTGATGGCATTGAAGTCGTAATCCACCGCGTCGTCTGCGGCGATCACCCTGCGGGCGGCATTTTCGTCCTCTGCCGTCAGGGCATCGAGGGCATCCAGGATCATCTGGTGGGCCTTTTTGCCCATGGCAATGGCCTGACTTACCGCCGGGTCGCCCTCTTTGCGGACGGTGACAAGGTGGGGGATGATCTCGGCGATGTCGGCGGCATGGTCGCCGATGCGCTCAATATCCGTGACCACCTTCATGGCAGTGGAGATGCGGCGCAGATCGCCTGCCACCGGCTGCTGACGCAGCAGCAACGTCATGCAGCGGTGCTCGATATCCCGCTCCATATTGTTGATGCGGGCATCCTCCTTCACGATGGCCGCAGCCGCATCGGCATCAGCAACGCAGAGCGCTTCCAGAGCGTTCTCCACGGCATCGGCAGAGTTGCGGCCCATTTCGGTCAGCGAATTTTTCAGCGATTCCAGATCGGTGTCGTACTGTTTACGGATACTCATAGCTGTTTCCTCCTTTAACCGAACCGACCGGAAATGTAGTCCTCGGTGCGTTTATCCTGCGGTGCGCTGAAGATCTGCGCCGTGGGGCCCACTTCCACCAGCTCGCCCAGCAGGAAGAAGGCGGTGCGGTCACTGATACGGGCCGCCTGCTGCATGTTGTGGGTAACGATGACCACCGTGTAGTTCTTCTTCAGCTCACTCATCAGCTCCTCCACCTTCATGGTGGAGCCGGGGTCCAATGCGCTGGTGGGCTCGTCCATCAGCAGCACTTCGGGCTTCACCGCCAGTGCGCGTGCGATGCACAGACGCTGCTGCTGTCCGCCGGAAAGGCCCAGCGCGCTCTTTTTCAGGCGGTCCTTCACCTCGTCCCACAGGGCCGCGCCCCGCAGGCTGCTTTCCACCAGCTCGTCCAGCTCAGCCTTATTGCGCACGCCGTGCAGCTTGGGGCCGTAGGTGATGTTGTCGTAAATGCTCATGGGGAAAGGATTGGCCTTCTGGAACACCATGCCCACCCGGCGGCGCAGGTCGGTGAGCTGCATTTCCCGGGCAAAGATGTCCTCGCCCTTGAGCCGCACATCGCCCTCGATGCGCACATTCGGCACAAGGTCGTTCATGCGGTTGAGGGTCTTTAAAAAGGTGGACTTTCCGCAGCCGGAAGGGCCGATGAGCGCGGTGATCTCCCGCTCGCCCACGTCCAGCGAGATGCCTTTCAGCGCCTTGAAGTCGCCGTACCAGAGGTTCAGGTCTTTTGCCGATATCACCGGCATGTTCGTGTTTTCCATAGAGTACCTCATTGTTGAATTTCAACAGGAAGTTTACCGTTTCGACCCTTCCCGTGAAAAGGTAGATTTGAAAAATCCGCAGATTTTTCAAATCTACGAAATTAAAAATAATTTTTCCGCGATTCATGGCCAGAGCGAATGCGGAGGCCATTTTGAACAGTAAAATCAAATTTTACTGTTTCTGTTTCAGCTTAGTCTTTGCCAGCCGCGCCGCAAGGTTGATGGCCAGTACCAGCACCAGCAGCACCGCACCGATGCCCCATGCGGAAGCAAAATCGCCGTCCTCAAAGGCACGCAGGTACAGCAGCACCGACAGGGTGGCACCGTTGGAGGTGTAGGCTTTGGCCACGCCCTTGGCAATGACCTCTGCGGCACCGGCGGTGAAAAGCAGGGCGGCACTTTCGCCCACGATGCGGCCCACAGCCAGAATGCAGCCGGTCACGATGCCGTCGATGCTGCAGGGCAGCACGATGGTGCGGATGATGTGCCACTTGCCTGCACCCAAGCCCATGGCGCCCTCCCGGTAGCCCTGCGGCACCGTCTTGAGGGATTCCTGCGTGGTTCGGATGATGGTGGGCAGGTTCATGACCACCAGCGTGAGTGAACCGGACAGCAGACAGGTCTGGAAGCCCAGCGCCTGACTGAACACCAGCATGCCCACCAGACCGTAGATGATGCTGGGGATGCCCGCCAGCGTTTCGTTGGTGAACTCGATGACCTCGATGAGCCGCCGGTTGGAGGCATACTCGGTCAGGTAGACCGCCGCGCCCACGCCCAGAGGCAGTACGATCAGTAATGTCAGCACAATGACATACAGTGTGTTGAGGATGGCAGGCAGGATGCCGTCGGTCTTTTTCAGCACACTGGCAGTGGTAGAAAGGAACTTCCAGCTGATGTGGGGGATGCCCCGCACCAGCACCATGCCTATGATACCGGCCACCAGAACCATCACCAGAACGGCACTGGCCCAGACTAGTGCGGTCATGACCCGGTTCCACATCTGACGGGAAGGCGAAAGGCCCTTATTCATCGCGGCTTCCTCCCTTCAGCACAACGTTCAGCACAACATTGATGATCATGATAAAGACGAACAGCACCAGCGCGATGCTGAACAGCGCCTGCCGCTGCAGACCGCCGGCATAGCTCATCTCCTTGGCGATGGCGGTGGTCAGGAATGTGACGCTGCGGAAGGGACTATCCGGCATGTTGGGGCTGTTGCCTGCCACCATCATCACCGCCATGGCCTCGCCGATGGCACGGCCGATGCCCAGCACAATGCCTGCGGCAATGCCGCTTTTGGCTGCCGGAATGCTGATCTTGAACCATGTTTCGGTGTCGGTGGCACCCAGTGCCAGACTGCCCTGCTCATACTCCGGCGGCACGGCGTTCAGTGCCGTGACCGACACGGACACGATGCTGGGCAAAATCATGATGGAAAGCACCACGATAGCGCTCAGCAGGCAGGCACCGGAAGCCTTGCCGAAGGTCTTTGCCACGGCAGGCACCAGCACCTGCATGCCCAGCAGGCCGAACACCACGCTGGGGATGCCGGACAGCAGCTCGATGGCAGTAACCACCACGGTGCGCAGCTTGGGGTCGGCGGCCTTGGAGAGGAACACCGCCGTCAGCAGGCCGATGGGCACACCGATGATGGCAGCGCCCAGCGTGCCGTAGATGCTGGAAAGGATGAACGGCAGGATGCCGAACAGCGGCTGGGCTGCCGTGGAGGCCCACTTTGTGCCGAACAGAAATTGGAACAGACCGATCTTGTGGATGGCCGGCACGCCGGAGATCACCATGTACACCGAGATGAGCACCACGCAGCCCACCGCCAGCATACCGCACAGGAAGAAGATGAAGTTCATCACCGCTTCCAGCCATTCGGCGGGGGTGCGGGGCAGCCGCACCCGGCTCAGATAGGATTTTTTGTTCATAGCTGAAATCCTTTATAAAAGCCGCGTCGGCCCGCAGAAACGACAGCCCGACGCGGCAGTACTCTTGTTCAGATGCGGGGCAGGCGGTTCACCGGGGAGCTTTCCCAGACAAACCACCCGGTAATTACTCGTTCACCGGCACAGCACCTGCGGTGCGGATGAGGTCGGCAGCGTCCTTGCTGGTGGCAAAGTCCACAAAGGCCTGTGCCTGCTCCGACAGGGTCACGCTCTTGTTGGTGACGAACACGAAGGGACGCTGGATCTTGTAGCTGCCGTCCTTCACGGTGTCCTCGCTGCACTCCACACCCTCCACGGTGACCATAGCAACGGTGTCGCCCACAGCGGACAGGGAAGCGTAGCCGACGGCCAGAGGATTGGCCTCCACAGCGCTGATGACTGCGCCGGTAGCGGTCAGCTCCTGTGCGTACTTGCAGCTGTCCTTCACGTCCACGATGCTCTCAAAGCCATCGCGGGTGCCGGAACCGGCCTCGCGGCCCACCAAAACGATCTCGCCGTCGTCGCCGCCCACATCCTTCCAGTTGGTGATCTCGCCGGTGAACATCTGCTTCAGCTGATCCACGGTCAGATCTGCCACCTTGCTGGCCTTGTTGACAACGATGGCGATGCCGTCCAGAGCCACGGTGGTGCCGTCCACGTCGTTCTTCTCGTCGTCCTTCAGGGCGCGGGAGGACAGGCCGATGTCCAGCGTCTTATCGGTAGCACCGGTGATGCCTGCGCCGGAACCGGTGGGGTCGTAGCTGACGGTGACACCCGGCTCCACCTCGGCAAAGCCCTCGGTCAGGGCAGCGATGACGTTCTTCATAGAGGTAGAACCGCCGGTAGCCACATTGCCGGACAGGGTGCCTGCAGCGGTCTCAGCAGCGGCAGAAGAAGAGGTGGACTCTGCAGCAGAGGATGCCACAGTGGAAGAGGCGGCGCCGCCGCAGGCGGTCAGAGCCATAGCCGCAGCAGCAGCGCCGCAGACAGTGATAAACGAACGACGAGTGATCTTTTTCATAACCCTTTTCCTCCAATAAATGCCGAAATGCATTTTCGGCCGATGTTTTCTTGTTTCTATGTGTTTTCCTTGGGAACGGCCTTATTGTACCGCACCGCCGTGTGCGCTGCGACCATGTACGCGCAAAATGGAGGTAAAGCTTTTGCACAGGCTCCGGCGGCTGTGTCAAGCCTGCGTAAAGCCGGTATGAAAAGCCTGCGCTCAAATTTTACAAACAGGATAAATATGCCGAAAATACCATTTTCTGGCTGGGCAAAGTGACAAAAAAAAGAAGGCGCCCTCCATGGAGCGCCTTCTTTTTTGATCGCTGTCTAACGTGATCTGCGTTTAAAATCACCCTGCGGGCGTCGGGTCTGTATTCAGCACAAGGAATGTTTTATCCTTTTGTACGATATACAGCTTTCCCTCTACATTGTTGAGCTTGACCGTTACCTCCACCGGGGTTCCGGCGGCGATCTTCTCATAGGCTTCCTCTGTCGGGATCGTCATTTCGACATCGACGGTCGCCTTGCTCATGAACCAGTTCAGGCCTGCAAAATTCGACATCGCAAGCTTGCCGGTCGGTTTGACCGTACTCAGAGAAGCCGTGCCGATCTTACCCGTAAACATTCCTGCACAGGACAGTTCCTGGAATGTGCCTCCCGCATTCTTATTAAATGTAATATCTGCCTTTGCCGTGATCTTATACGAAGAGCTGCCGGTGCCATATTCTTCTGCACGCGTATTCGCACTGTACAGTTTCACCGTATATGCTCCCAGCTTCACCTCATCGGTCGCAGCACTTCCACCGCCGCAGCCGACCAGCACGCCGGACAAAGAGATTGCTGCAGCCGCAGCTGCTGCGCTCTCCATAAAGGTACGCCGGGTCATTTTTTCTGCCATAACATTGCCCTCCTCTAAAAGCGTTTTGCTGTGCTTTTAGCGTACCACTTTTTGGGAGTCTGTCAACAAAAATATGACAAAAAGGCGCTCTGTACACATAATTTGCACAGAGCGCCTTCTGCTCAGCAGTATTTTGTTCCGTCCGGGCAGTAGAACTGCACGTACTTCTGCCACTCGGTCTCGCTGATGGTGCGGCGGTAGCAGTCCACCAGGGCATCCACGGCCTGCCGGTCCGCAAAGGTACCGGCACCCGGGCAGTCCAGCACCAGAATGCGGAACCATGCATCAAACAGGTGCTCGGTGAAGCCGGTGTCCCGCGCGCCGCACCGGGAGTAAAAGCCCAGCCGCCGCACAGCCATAGCTTCGTCCTCCGCCTTATCCGGGCATTCGGCCTCAATGAGGATGGCCTGCGCACCGCGCTCGTGCTGCGGCAGGTCGGCCAGCAGCTGCGCGCCCAGCCCTGCAGCACGGTATTCCGGCAGCACGGCAAAGTAATCCAGCTGGCTCACCCTGCTGCCTGCCGGGCGCACCATGAGCAGGTACGCCGCCAGTGTTTCGCCGTCGAACACGCCCCATGTGTGGGCTGTGCCGTCCGCTTCGCTGTTCAGGATCATGCTCAGGGGCTTTAGCTCCGTGGGCGGAAAGTCCCGCCGCATTTCGTCCAGATAGACCTGCGTCAGTTCTTTTTCGTTCAGTTTCCGCCAGCTGTACACTTTGCTCATGGTTTTTCCTCCCGTATCTGCCTTTTGAACCAGTATAGCACACTCCGCGCGGGAACGCAAAAAGCCGCCGGGAGCGGCAGGTTCTGCCCTTCTCCCGGCGGCTTTTATGGGAATGCAGGAGCAACCAGTCTCCCGCACAAACTCCGTTCAGAATGCTGTGTGCGTTACAGCATCTTCTTCAGCTCGTCGTACACGAACTGAACCTTGGTGCCGATGATCACCTGGCAAGCGTTCTTGCTGGGGCGGATGACACCGGCAGCACCAGCGGCCTTGACAGCCTTCTCGTCCACCTTGGCGTTATCCTTGACCTCAAAGCGCAGACGGGTTGCGCAGTAACCAACTTCCTTCACGTTCTCCTTGCCGCCGACAGCAGCCAGAACAGCGGAAGCGACTTCGGTATAGTTGTTGTTTGCCAGAACGACCTTCTTCTCGGCCTCTTCGTCCTCGTCCTCACGGCCGGGGGTCTTCAGGTCGAACTTGGTGATAGCAAAGTAGAACACTGCGTAGAACACCACGAAGGCTGCGATGCCCAGAGGAATGATCATCCAGGTCTTGGCAGCTGCGGGCAGGGATGCAGAGAACACCAGGTCGGTAGCGCCTGCAGAGAAGCAGAAGCCAGCACGGAAACCGGAGTAGTAGGTGATGATGGTGAAGATGCCGTACAGGGCTGCGTACACAACGTACAGCGGGAAGCACAGGAACATGAAGCCGAACTCGAAGGGCTCGGTAACGCCGCAGACGAATGCGCAGATGGCAGCGGACAGAACCAGACCGATGGCGGCCTTCTTGTTCTTAGCGGTCTTGACCATAGCCAGAGCAGCGCCCAGGACACCGAACATCATGCAGGGGAAGAAGCCGGACATATACATACCAAGGCTCCAGCCCACATCAGCAGAGGTCTCGCCAGCCCAGAAGTGGCTCAGGTCGCCCAGACCGATGGTGTCGAACCAGAACACGTTGTTCAGAGCGTGGTGCAGGCCGGTGGGGATGAGCAGACGGTTCAGGAAGGCGTAGATGCCAGCGCCGATGCCGCCCATGCCTGCGATGCCGTTGCCGATTGCGACCAGAGCGTCGAAGATGACGGGCCAGACGAACAGCAGAACAACGGACACCAGAATGGAGATCAGACCGGTAGCGATTGCAACGAAGCGCTTGCCGGAGAAGAATGCCAGCCAGTCAGGCAGCTGGATATCCTTGAACTTATTGTAGCAGGCAGCGCCCACAACAGCGGCCAGAATGCCGATGAAGGAGTTGCCGGCGACCTTCTGGAAGGCGATGTAGGTAGCAGTGCCTTCTTCCAGGTGACGGACCATGCCGACCACACCGGGGTTCAGCAGCTGCTGCATCATCAGGAAGCTGACCAGACCGGCCAGACCTGCGGTGCCGTCGTTGTCTGCAAGGCCGACAGCGGCACCAATGGCAAACAGCCATGCCATGTTATCGATCAGAGCGCCGCCTGCCTTGACCAGCAGGAAGCCAACGGTATATGCTGCGCCGGAGGTTGCTGCACCGGGAACGCCCATAACGCCCGGAGCAAGGGCATAACCAAGACCCATCAGGATGCCGCAGATCGGCAGGACCGCGACGGGAAGCATCAAAGCTTTGCCCAGTTTCTGGAGATACTTCATCATAAAGCACATTCCTCCTTAAGAAATGTTTGTGTTTACAGACGCCTCTGGTTGCAGGCCGTCCATAATTCCGTAATAGAATAGTAACATATTTCCGCAAAAAAAGAAAGTCCCTTTCGCCTTTTTTCTATCAAAATGCATCAAAAGTCCTCATTTGGCAGTTTTTCAGTCGATAATTTTTGGGTTTTCCGCACAAGGGTCGTCTTTGTGTTGAAAATTCTTTTCTTTTTACGTACATTTTGCCCAAAGGCTTGCATCCCACAGCCGAATCGGGTACTATACTATTATAAAGAACATGCGCCCTCTCAGGCCGCTTCGCGTCCAGCTCTCCCAAAGGGAGAGCCCTTGGCAAAACCGCAAACTTTGCATGGACTGCCAAAGCCTCCCACTTTGGGGGAGGTGGCATTGCGCAAGCAATGACGGAGAGGGCGAGGATGCAAAATAAAAGGAGACAGCATTATGGAATGGACTGATATCCGCCTGACCGTGGCCAAGGCCGACGCCGACAACGCCGAAGCCGTTGCCACCATGATCGCCGAGGGCGGCATCTATATCGAAGACTACAGCGACATCGAGCAGCAGGTGGCCGAGATCGCCCATGTGGATCTGATCGAGCAGGAGCTGCTGGACAAGCCCCGCGATACCGTTATCATCCATATGTATCTGGAGCCGGGCGCTTCCCCCGTGGAGACGCTGGCCCTCATTGCCGCCCGCATGGAAGCTGCAAACATCGCCTACACCGTGGAGACCGAGGGCGTGGAGCAGGAGGACTGGCAGAACGGCTGGCGCAAGTATTATCACCCTCTGGAAATCGGCAAACGGCTGGCCGTGGTGCCCTCGTGGCAGCAGTACGACACTGACCGGGTGAAGCTGATCCTTGACCCGGGCCTTGCCTTCGGCACCGGCGGCCACGAGACCACCAGCCTGTGCATGGAAGCGCTGGACGAGCGGGTGACCGGCGGCGAGCGGGTGCTGGACATCGGCACCGGCAGCGGCATCCTTGCCATTGCGGCGCTGAAGCTGGGCGCTGCCGTGGCCGAGGGCGTGGACATCGACCCTGTGGCCGTGCGCACCGCAGGCGAGAACGCCGCGTTGAACGGCGTGCAGGACAAGCTGACCGTGCTGGTGGGCGACCTTTCCGATAAGGCCAGCGGCAAATACGATATCATCACCGCCAACATCGTGGCCAACGCCATCCTGTCTCTGGCTCCTGCCGTGCCGGGACTGATGGCGGAGGGTGCCACCTTTATTGCCAGCGGCATCATCGACAGCCGCAAGGACGAAGTGATCGCCGGGCTGGAAAAGGCCGGCCTTGCCGTTGTGGAAGTGAAGGAGAAGCGCGGCTGGGAGTGCATCGTCTGCAAGAAGGCGTAATAGGAGGTTTTATGCCGCACCGTTATTTTACCACCGAGATCTCTGACGGCACCGCCACCCTGCGCGGGGCCGATGCCCACCATCTTGCCCGCGTGATGCGTGCAAGGCTGGGCGATACTGTCATTCTATGCGACGGCAACGCCGTGGAATACACCGCCACCATCACCGGCTTTGGCGATGAGTGTGTGGAGTTCCGGGTGGAGCCGGGCTATCCCAGCGCCGCCGAACCCAGCGTGGAGGTCACTCTGCTGGCCGGCTACCCCAAGCAGGACAAGCTGGAACAGATCATCAAGCACGGCGTGGAGCTGGGCGCAGCCCACATCGTGCCCTTCTTCAGCCGGTATTGCGTGGCCGCGCCCAAAAAAGAGGAGCAGAAGAACGAGCGCTACAACCGTATTGCAGCGGAAGCCGCCAAGCAGTGCGGCCGGGGCATTCTGCCGGATGTGGCCCTGCCGCTGGCAAACTTCGGGGCCGTGTGCCGCACCTTTGCACAGTACGACCTTGTGCTGTTCTGCTACGAGTGCGGCGGCGCGCCCCTGCGCGACCTGCTGGCCGCAGCAAAGCCCGCCGATGGTGAAAAGCTGAAAATCGCCATCGTGACCGGAGCCGAGGGCGGCTTTGCCGCCGAGGAAGCCGAGATGGCCGCAAAGGCCGGTGCCAGAACGGTGGGCCTTGGCCCCCGCATCCTGCGGTGCGAGACCGCCCCGCTGGCCGTGCTTGCTTCGGTCATGACCCTGACGGGGAATCTGGAATAATGCTTTGTGCTGCCCGGCAGCGCCTGCGGGCCTTCCGGACAGCAACAAGGGGCCGCTCCCGGAAAGGAGCGGCCCCTTGTTTTTTTATTGTTCCGCTGTGCAGACGCAGGGCAGATCAGTCAATGAGACCCTTGTCCTTTGCATTCTGCCAGGTAAGGCAGACGCGCAGCTTGCTGACCGGGAAGCACGGATGGAACTTGTTGTTGTCCTCATCGAACTTCATCAGCTCCTGCTCCACCATCCAGTGTGCAGCCTTCTGGGCATCGGTGTCGGCGGCGTCAATGTCCGCATACAGGTCCTCATCGGTCATGTTCTGCGGCTCCGGCTTGCCTGCACGCTCCCAGACCAGCTCTGCCAGCTCGATGCGGTCAGACGGCAGGGGAAGGCCCTGCATGTTCATCAGACGGTAGATGCCGGTGCCGGTCTCATAGGCACCCAGGATTACAGCGCCGCCGATGATGACACCGGGCAGGACGGGGTCCACGGGGTCCACGGGGCCCACCGGGTCCACCGGGTCTACCGGGTCCACAGGCGGCTCCACGGGGTCCACGGCTTCGTACACGGCTCTGACCATCACGTTGCCTTTGGGCATTTCAAAGTTCGCCGTGGTATGGTCCTCCTCATTGGGGAAGCTCAGCAGGTCATTCATTTCATTCTGTACAACGCCGTTCAAGATCACGATCCCGGCCCAGCCTGCGAACTTCTGTCCATCGGGGGCTGGGTCTGCGGTCAGGGTGACCGGGGTGCCTTCGTAGATCTCGTCATTGGGGTCAACCTTAGTGTCAACGCCCCCGACCTTGATCGTTGCCGTGGCATCCTTGGCGGTCAGGGTGTAGCCGGGTGCCCGTTGGGTCAGGTAATAATAGTGCTGTGCCTTGTCATACGCCACGCGGTAGCTCTCGTTCTGGCCCTTAAGGTTCAGCTTGTTTGCATTGCCTGCGACCGTGAGCTGACGGCCTTCTTCCGGGTCGGCAACCTTGATGGTGGTTTGGGTGGTAAAGGTATCGCTGATGGTGATCTCCTTGCCGGACTCGAGGTAAATATTGCTCTCGGTCCCCTCAAACGTGGCACTCTTCAGCTCTGCGGAGGCGTTGCTGCCCTGACCGAGATAAATGCCGTATTTGCTGTTTTTGATCGTGCAGTTCTCAACGACCAGCTTGCCGCCGGCCTGATCATCGTAATCCGACCCTGCCGGTTCGCCCGAAGAAATGGCAGCATTGCCGCCCGTGCAATCCACAGTGGCACCATTGACGCTCAATGTGCCGCCGTTCCATACCTTCAGTGCAGGGGACGTGCATTTAGGATACTTGTTGGTGTTGGTATAAGTACCGCCGAAAAGGTTGGCGGTGGCATCAACCACAAACACATCGCAGTAGGTTCCGGTGACATCAGCATTTGTGACGTTCAGCGTTGCATTATTGGAGGCGCGCAGCGTCGGACGGTCTGGGAATACCCGGACGCCCTCATTGCTGAAGTAAGAGCCGCCGTCGACATTGACCACACTGTTGTCGATGGCGTTCAGGACCCAGCCCGCGCCGGAGGCTGTCACATTCTCGAAGGACGAGTTGGGGGAATTCTGAATCCAAAACGTCGCGCTGGTGCTATCGTGGCAGTCGTAGGTGCCGCCTTCGACGGTCACATTGGCTCCATCTGTGTCAATAGCACGCCAGACGGCGTTCATGGTGAGATGGTCAAACGTCCAGTTGCCTCTGAGCAAATAGCATGCGGAGCTGTTGTTACACTGCCAGTTATAGGTGCCGCCGTTAAGCTCTGCGGTGCCCGTGAAGCTGTTTTCGGCATAGAAGCAGCGGCTGTAGGCGAGGCCCTCTGCCGTCTTGATGGTCTGCCCCTCAGCGTTGACGGTCACGCTCTTGGCGTTGCGGACTGTAATAAAGTTCGCACAGTCGTCTTTATTCCCACCCTTAGCAAAGGTCGTTTCTCCGGTGACGTTGATGACCACATCGTCGTTCTCAGCGTCGATCACGATCCCGTCCGCATAGGTACCGCTTATGGAATAAACGTTGCCATTCTCTTTAATGAAATCATTGTTGATGATGATGTCGCCGCCGGTCAGGGGGCAGGCCGCTGCCACCTCTCCGGAGGGCTCTGCAGGCGCATCGGAATTTTCCTGTGCGCTCACATTGCCTTCAAATTCTGTACTTCCCTCCAGAGCAAATGCGCTCACGGGAAGGACAGAGGTCATCATGCAGCCTGCAAGTACCGCACTGATGAGCCGTGTGCCAAACTTCTTCATAAAGATGACTCCTCTCTCGCTTTTTTCGTGCATGCAGGCTTTTTCGCCTGCCCGCACGTTTTAAACATTTAAAGTATAGCACTTCTGCAACAAGGCGCAATCTTCATTCTGTACGAACCTTTTGGATACCCCCCCCCTGTTTTTTCGTGCGTTCTGTAAAAAAATGGAAGAGAAAATGCTTTCGCAGCCGCAGAAAAAACAGCCCGGAACGGCCCACAGATCGTTCCGGGCTGCTGTGTCAAAAATGGTTTGGAGCGTCAGAGCTCCAGCAGAGCTTTCTTCACATTCAAAAGGTTCTGCGGGCTCACCGAGAAGCTGCGCAGGCCCAGCTGCAAATACTGCACCGTGTTGGCCGGGTTGCCCACCGCAAGGCCGCAGATAGTCACCGGCACATTGCGCACCTTTGCGGCATCCATCACCATAGTGATGAGCTTTTTCATGGCCTTGCTAGCCGGGCGGTAGTAGTGCTCGGCGCTGGCAAGCTCACGGTCTGCCGCGTGGGTGTACTGGGTCAGGTCGTTGGTGCCGACCACAAGAAAATCGACCCCGTGCTCTACAAATTCCTCAGCGGTCAGGCAGGCAGCGGGTACGCTGAGCATCACGCCGAACTTTGTATCTTCGTTGAACGCCACGCCGCGCTCCCGCAGGTGCTCGCGGCAGCGCTCCACCACACGCATGGCTGCGTCCCAGTCCTCCACATTCGTCACCATGGGGAACATCACCCGCAGCGGGCCGCGGGCGGCGGCGCGCAGCAGTGCACAGAGCTGCGTCTCGAACTGGTGGGGCTGGCGCAGACTGTTGCGGATGCCCCGCAGGCCAAGCTTGGAAGACTGCAGGCCCTGATAGGCGTCGGAAATGGTGCGGTCTGAGCCAAAGTCGAAGGTGCGCACCGTTACCGGGCAGCCCTTGGCGGCAGCAAGACAGGAGCAGTAGAAGAAATACTGTTCCTGCTCATCGAGGATGCGGCCCGGCAGCATCATGTAGCCGGTGCGCAGCAGGCCCACGCCCTGTGCGCCGGACTGCATGGCCGTGTCGATGTCCTCCGGCCCAAAGCAGTTGGCCAGCAGCTCAAAGGGCTGGCCGTCCTTTGTCCTGTTGGGCAGAGCATGCAGCTGCCCCATCTCTTCGTTCTCCCGCTGCAGCTCGCAGATGCGGGTCTCGGCCTGCTGGCGGGCGGCAGCGTCCGGGTCCAGCGTGCACTGGCCCCCGGTGGCATCCAGAATCACGGTGCGGCCGTCGCAGTCGTCCAGAAAATCCCGGCCCACCTGCACGATGCCCGGGATATTCATTGCCCGGGCAATGATGGCCGCGTGGCTCTGGCCGCTGCCCTCTGCCGTGATGATGCCTAAAATCATGCCGGAGGGCACGCTGAACAGGTCGGTGGGCATCAGCCGCTCTGCCGCAAGGATCACCGGGTGATCCAGCGCCAGCCACATGCGGGGGCGGTTGGTGATGATGTTGATGACCCGGCGGCTTGCATCGAGGATATCCACGCTGCGCAGCTGCATGTAAGGGTTATCCTTCATGTTGGCCAGCTGGTCGGCGTAGCGCTGGCCCACCTGATTCATGGCCGCTGCCGCGCCAATGCCTGCATTGATGCAGAAGCGCACCTCGTTCATCATGCCCTCGTCGTCCAGCATCATGCTCTGGAACTGGAAGATGGCCTGCTCGCTGGGTGCGGCACGGTCTGCCATGGATTCCAGCTCGTCCTGCGCGGTGCGGATGGCATCGGTGAGCAGCTGCAGCTCCCGGGACGGTTTAAAGGGGCCCACGGTCGTGGTCTCCACATGGTGCTCCAGACGGCTCACCTGCCCCAGCACAAGGCCGGGAGAAGCGCAGGAACCTTTATACACTTTCATGTTCGGTCACCTCCGGCAAAAGCTCGGCTTCCGGCGTGGTCAGGGTGCGCCAGACCAGCGCCTGCAAAAAGGTATTGGGCAGCAGCGCGGCCAGTGCGGCCCGCGCCGCATCGGCACTGCCCTCAAACAGCGGTGCAAAGCTCTGCATCCGTGCCTGATCGCACTTTGCAAGGAATGCATCGCACAAAGTATGGGTGGTGTAGTAATGGGCCGGGTCCACACCGGCATCTTCCGCGGCGGCTTCCAGCGGGGCAAGGTCGGCATCCTTCATCTTGGCCAGCAGCAGGGCCGCATCCGCCGTCAGGGTGACCGGGTATTTCTCCCGCACGGCCTTTTGCACCCGCTCAAATTTTGCGTGGAACGCAGCAGCGTCCGCGCAGCTCTGGGCATCACAGGAGACAGCATAGGCACACCCCCGCAGATATCCCATAGCGCGGCGGGTGTCATAGTAGCCCAGCTCGATGTTGCGGCGGGCGGTGTCGGGGTCAAAGTGCAGGATATCGCCCAGCTCCCAGTAGCTGCGCACCATCACGGTGGGCAGGCCGGTGAGGTTGGGGCGGGTGATGCCCACGCCTTCCAGATCGACGCACACCAGTTCATCCGCGCCCATGCGTTTGGCAAGACCGGTGGGCATGTTGTCGCTGTAGCCGCCATCCAGAAACTTGACCCCGTCGATCTCCCGCGCACGCAGCGCCGGGAAGCAGGCAGCGGAGGCCATCAGGTAGTCCTTGACCTTTCCTGCCGGGATCTCGTCCAGCGTCAGCTCCCGGGGCTTTAAGCCCCGCTGCTCCACCGTGACAAGGCCGAAGCGGATGGGAGCCGCGCGCAGGGCATCCTCGTCCAGAACCCGTTCCACGATCTCTTCCAGCGGGGTCACATCCATGCCGCCGGCTTTCACCACGCTGCGCAGGAACTGGTGCAGGGCCGAAAGGTCGGCATCCTCCTCCGGCAGCTCCATCACATCCTTGCTGCGGATGGCCAGCCACATATCGCGGGCCGTCTCGTACTGGTCCAGCACGAACATGGCACCGTTCAGGCTGCCAACGCTGGTGCCGGTAATGATCTGCGGGTGCCAGTCCAGCTCCATCAGCGCGCGCCACACACCCACCTGATAGCTGCCCCTGGCTCCGCCGCCCGCCAGCACCAGAGCTTTGCACGGAGCACTGCGTTCATCCATTGCATCCGCCTCCTTTGATCGTTTCCGGTTTTGTTCAGATTATAGCATATTTCCAGAGAAATTTCTTCCGTTTTTTGTAAATTGATGCCTTTCTCCCGGCAAAGAAACATGGTATACTTGTCAGGATCTCAAAAGGAGGCATTCTCATGCACTGCAAGCAATGGATCTTTGATATGGACGGCACCCTGACCGACAGCATGACCGTGGTGTGGGAGGGTGCCCCCGACGCACTGCTGCGCCGCTATGGCCGCACCCCGCGGGGGAATCTGCGCGCCACACTGCTGAACATGGGAATGCAGGAGGGCGCACAGTATCTGATCCGGGAGTACGGCCTGCCGCTGACCGAGGAAAGCTATTTTTCCGTGATGCGCGAGGTGATCGCCGAATTGTACGAGACCGTGGAGCTGAAACCCGGCGTGCGCACGATGCTGGCAAAGCTGCAGGCCGAGGGCGCACGCATGTGCATCTGCTCCAACACCTGGGCCGAACAGTGCCGCACCGTGCTTACCCGGCTGGGCATCGCGCAGTATTTCTCCTTCATCGTGGAAGCGCAGGGCGTGCTGCACAAAAGCCGCCCGGAGGTGTTCTTTGAGTGCATGAGCCGTCTGGGCGGTGCAGACCCCGCCGCCTGCGCCGTGTGCGAGGATGCCGTATACGCCGCCGCCACCGCCCACAAGGCCGGGTATTACGTCATTGGCATTGCAGACCGCACCTCTGCCGCCGACGAGCCGGAGATGCGCCGCATCTGCAGCCAGTTCGTGCCCCGGTGGGATATGCTGGACTGGACACGTGTGTAAGAAAAAAGGGCCGCAGCGTGCGGTTCTTTTCTTTATCTGATCCTTCTTTGCTCTTGCATTTTGTGCGCAAGAAGAGTATGATATTATAAATAGGACTGCCCCAAGGGGGAAGTGTCCTCATTTGTGAGAATACACTCTGTGATTTTTAATATAAAGGTATAATATCCGTAAAGAGGAGACCTTCCGTCATGAACAACCCACTCGTCAGCATTATCGTGCCTGTGTACAACGTGCAGAATAGTGTTGCCCGCTGTCTGGAGAGCATTTGTGCCCAGACATGGAAGAATATCGAGGTCATTCTGGTCAACGACGGGTCCCGGGACGAAAGCTTTTCCATCTGTGAGCAATTCCGTGAAAAGGACCCCCGCATCGTTCTGGTGGACAAATCCAATTCCGGTGTGTCGGAGACCCGCAACTGCGGCATGTCCCTTGCAAGGGGCAAGTATGTGCAGTTTGTGGACAGCGACGATTATCTCGACCCTGATTTTACCGAGCGGCTGGTGACTGCTGCCGAAGCGAACAACGCCGATCTGGTCATTGCACCTTACTGGATGGTGATTCCCGCCAACTCTTCCAAGGCCACGCAGGCACTGGAAAACCTGCAGGAGAACCTTGGCATCGATGCCGAGAAAAAGCCTGATGATATCCGTGAATACGGCTTCCTGCCCGAGGGCATCTACGACCGCGATACCTTTGCCCTGCGCCTGATGGAGAAGCCCGCATCCTTCTTCTACAGCGTGCTGTGGAACAAGCTCTACCGCCAGGATATTCTGGCAGACCATCATCTTCAGTTCACCAGCGAGGTGCGCTGGGCCGAAGACCTGGTTTTCAATCTGGAATACATTTTGTACGCCAATGTTTTCGTATCCATTTCCAAAGCGGGCTACCACTATGTGCAGAACCCCCAGAGCATCTGCCACACCCAGATCAATCTGGCTTCCATCGTGCAGAACAAACTGCAGGTGTTCCGCTATTACAAGGAGCTGTACACAAAGCTGGGCCTGTACGATCAGGTGCAGCCGCAGCTGTATAAATTCCTGACCGCGTTCTCCGAGAACGCCTATCCCTCCGGTTCTCCCCAGAAGATCATTATGGACATGGCCAACCGCTGGGGCTTTGGTGTTCTGGATGCTTCCGACAAGGAAAAGAAACACAAAACCGAACCCGATGCCTGATCTCCGGGCACGAAAAAAAGAGCCGTGAAAGCGGCTCTTTTTTGTTTGCCATTTTACCGGTCGATCCAGCTGCGGAAGGCTTCGCGCACTGCACCCTCCCGTCCGCGCGGGATGGGGATGCGCGCACCGCTGCACATCTGCAGCTCGCCCGCCGTCAGCAGCTGTGCCGCCGCCAGATTGACCACATAGGAGCGGTGCGGCTGCAAAAAACGCCCGTCTTCCAGCAGCGGCTTTGCTACCTCGGCAAAGGACACCCGCAGCGAAAGGGACACCACATCCTCGCCGCTGAGCAGATGGAAGTGCACCACATGGTGGGTGCACTCCAGATATTCGATCTGCGCATAGGCCAGCGCCCGCAGGCCTTCGGCGGTGACAACGGTCATTGCCGGGCCGTACTCCGGCTCTGTGGCGCGGGCAAGCAGGGCCGAAAGCTCCTGCTGGTGCACCGGCAGAAGCAGATACTGCATGGCATCCACCCGGAAAGCACTGTAGGCGTGGGCCGGTGTGCGGGCCGCAAAGGCCAGCGGAGCCCTGCGGCCCCGGCGGCGCAGCTCCGCAGCCGCCGAAAGCCCTGCCGGGGCCGCTACAGCGCCCAGCTCGATGAGATACAGGTCAAACCGTTCTCCCTCGGTGTCCCGGCGCAGCAGCGCATCTGCATCCGGCAGCTGCTGCACGATGCACGCATCCTGCCGCCGGGCAAAATATTCCATGCACTGGCGTTCCAGCCCGCTGCGCAAGGCCGCGTCCGGGCTGCATACCGCAATGTGAAATACCATCTCACATTCTCCTTTCCGCCAGCCGCCCGCCTTGATTTTTGCGCAGGGCTGGAGTATGATAAATAAAACTTTGCTGCATCGAAAAAAGAAAAAACGGAGGGACCCGCCATGCCGCAGCCGCTTGTCAGCGTTATTGTGCCCGCCTATAACGCGGCGGGCTTCATCTCCCGCTGTGTGGAGAGCATCACATCCCAGAGCTACCCGGAGCTTGAGATCCTTCTGCTGAACGACGGCTCCACCGATGACACCCTTGCTGTCTGCCGGAAGCTTGCTGCCGCCGACAGCCGCATCCGTGTGGTGGACAAGCCCAACACCGGCGCAGCAGACACCCGCAGCTGCGGCCTTGCCCTTGCCCACGGCGAATACATCCAGTTTGTGGACAGCGACGATCACCTGCTGCCGGGCTGCACCGCAAACCTGGTGGCTGCTATGCAGCGCAGCCATGCCGACCTTGTGCTGGCTCCCTACCGGATGATGGTGCCCCGCAAGGATGGCGGCTATGACACCCGGGAGTACAGCCTGCTGCCCGCCGGGGTGTACAACAAGGTGGATTACCTGTGGCAGCTCACCGGCAATGCCGCTGCCTTTTACTACGGCGTGCTCTGGAACAAGCTCTACCGCCGGGATCTCATCCAGATGGCGCACATCCGGTTCGAGCATGTAGTATACGCCGAGGACCAGCTGTTCAACACCCGGTATCTGCAGGTGGCACAGCGGTTTGCCGCCATCGACGAAGCCGCCTACTGCTACATCCAGAACCCGCAGAGCGTATGCCATACGCAGGTGAGCGCGGCGGACATGCTGCGCCACCGCAGCCGGATGTACCACACCTACAAGGAACTGTGCATCCAGCTGGGCGTGTACGATAAATTCCGCCTGCGGCTGCACGGCATCTATCTGAGCCTGTTTGAAAGCCCTCTGCCCAACGGCCCGGTGCAGAAGCTTTCCGACGCATTTGCCCGCACCCACAGCCGCATCTGAGAAAAGGAGAACCTATGGAATTTCCCCTTGTAAGCATCATCGTGCCCATGTACAACACTGCCGGGTGCATTGCCCGCTGTGTCAAAAGCATCTGCGTCCAGACTTATAAAAGCATTGAGATCTTGCTGCTGAACGATGGCTCCACCGACGACACCCTTGCCGTCTGCCGCGCCCTTGCCGCCAGCGACCACCGCATTGCACTGGTGGATAAAACCAACACCGGCGCAGCGGATACCCGCAATCAGGGCATTGCGCTGGCCCACGGCAAATACATCCAGTTTGTGGACAGCGACGACTGGCTGGCCCCCGATTTTACGGAAAAGCTGGTCTCCGCCGCCGAGGCCCACACCGCCGATCTTGTGATCGCGCCCTTCTGGATGGTGTACCCGGAAAACTATGTGGAGCACATTCGCCCATGGGAAAAGGCGCTGCAGCATGTGCTCCAGCGCAATCCGCCCCGCACCCGGGCCTATGGCTATCTGCCTGCCGGGGTGTACACCGGACAGGAATACGCAAAGCATCTGATCCAGAAGCCAAACACCTTCTACTATGGCAGCCCCTGCAACAAGTTCTACCGCCGTGACCTCCTGCGGAAGCACAGCCTCCATTTCCGCAAAGAATTGTTTGCGGAGGATCAGCTGTTCAACACCGAATATCTGCGCTATGTGCGCACCGCCGTTTCCATCCCGGACATCGGCTATTACTACCTGCAGAACAGCCAGAGCGTCTCCCACTCCAGAGTGACCACCGCCGACATCCTTTCGCTGCGGCGGCGGGTGATGCTCCTGTACCGGGACATCTACACCGAACTTGGCATCTACCCGGAAACGCGGGCGGCCATCCTGCGTTCGCCCTTTGGTGAAAACGAGTTCACTCTTCCGCCGCTGGACACCCCACAGACGCACTGCTGCAAGCTGTGACCCTATAAAAAGCACCCGGCTGCCGCCGAGAGCCGCTCTGGCTCCTGCACGGCTCCGGGTGTTTTTGCGCTTTCTCAGCAGCCGATGGCGGCACACTTCTCCGCCAGCCAGCTGCGCTCTTCGTCGTTCAGGTGCGGTGCCAGCTTTGCAAACACCTGACGGTGGTAATCGTTCAGCCATGCGATCTCGTCCTTATCCAGCACACCGGGCAGGATGGGAGAGGTGGCAATGGGCACGAACATCAGCGGTTCAAAACCAAGGAAGGTACCGTACTGGTTATCGGCCTTGTGCACGCACACCAGCTCGTTCTCGATGCGGATCCCAACAAGGTCAGTCTCGTAAACGCCCGGCTCGTCGGTGACCACCATGCCGGGACGCATCCGGGTGGTGTTGCGGCTGTTCAGGGCATGGGGGCCCTCGTGCACATTGCCCACAAAGCTGACGCTGTGACCGGTGCCGCAGCGGTAGTTGATGAGGTGCCGCCACAGCGGTTCCCGGGCAATGGTGTCGATCATCTTACACTCGCAGTAATCCAGCCAGACGGCCTTGGCAAGGTCGATGTGGCTCTGCAGAGTCCATGTGTAGAAGCGCTTTTCGTCCTCGGTCAGCGGGCCAAGCGGGTAGGTGCGGGTGATGTCGGTGGTGCCGTCCATGTAGGTGGCACCGCTGTCCACCAGCAGAAAGCCCTTCTTTTCCAGCACAGCGTGATCTTCCGGGGTGGCGTGGTAGTGCATCATGGCTGCGTTGCCGCCGTAGGCCGCAATGGTGCCAAAGCTTTCCACAAGGAATTTATCGTCCGCGCTGCGGTACTTGTGCAGAATTTCATCCACCGTCAGCTCGGTCAGGGTCTCACCGGCAGCAAGGCGGCTTTCCAGCTCGATCTGGAACCGCACCATGGCCACAGCGTCCCGGATATGGGCCTGCTTTGTGTGGGCAAGCTCCGTTTCGTTCTTCACGCCCTTCATCATCAGCAGCGGGTCGGTGCCGTCCTTCACGGTGAGGGCAGGGTTCTGCTCCAGCACCTGATACACGGCGTAGTTCACCGTGGAGCACTCGGCCAGCACGGTCTGGGGTTCCGTCTCAGCAGCGAGGAACTTCAGCACATCGTCGTACTCCGCCAGCGTGATGCCGTTGGCTTCCAGCTCTGCCTTTGCCTCCGGGGTGACGCGGGCTGTGTTGATGAAGAGTACCGCGCGGCTGGGGGTCACATAGCAGTAGGCCATGGCATAGGGAGTGCACTCAATGTCCATGGCGCGCAGGTTCAAAAGCCATGCCAGATTATCCAGCTTGCCCACAAACTGAGCGGTGCAGCCCAGCTCCTTGAGCTTGCTGCGCAGTTGATCCAGCTTTTCCGCCGGGGAGAAGCCCGCATATTCCTTCGGCAGGATCCACGCTGGGGTATCCGGCAGGGCAGGGCGGCCCTCCGTCCACAGCTCGTCCTCAAGGTTCAGGGTCTTGATGGAAGCGCCCTTCTTTTCCAGTGCCTTTTTCAGATCGTTCACGAGGGCCGTGCTGGCGGTCAGGCCGCACAGGCCCAGTGCTTCGCCCTCATTCAGGGCATTTGCGCAGTATTCCTCCACGGTGGGCACGCCGGGTTCCCCCATGCGCTGCAGCTTGATCTCGGTACCCGCAATTTCCTTCTCGGCCTGCACAAAATAACGGCCGTCGGCCCACAGGGCGCTCTCGGTACGGGTGACCACGAAGTTGGAATTCTCGCCGTGGAACCCGGAGAACCAGGTCAGGCTGGTGTAATGGCAGGGCAGGTATTCGCTGGCGTGGGGATCACCCACAGGGATCAGATAAACGGCCACGCCGTTTGCAGCCATGGCGGCACGCAGCGCGGCAAGGCGCTCTGGAACGGTATTCATGCTCATATGATTTGCTTCCTTTTCTCTCACCGGAAAGCCCGGCAGCGGTGCATTTCTGTTTGGCCTTATTGTATCATTCCGGGAAAAAGATTGCAATGCAGGGGCAGGACGGTTTGGAATGACCTCCGCTTGCGCTCTGGCCATGTTCAGCGGAAAATATTTTTATATTTGTGGTTCAGAAACGCCTGCGGGCGTTTCTGAACCACTGTTTCACCAGAGGGGTTTGCAGTTTCCGGCGTAAGCGCCAAGTTTGCGGGCACGCCAGAGGCTCCCTCCCCGAGGGAGCTGGCAAAACCGTCAGGTTTTGACTGAGGGAGTTCGTTCTCCCTCAAAATGCCGCCAATTTGCAAAAAAAGTTACAATTTTTTCTTGAAAAAGGCCGTTTTCCCATTGACAGCCTTGTTATAATAGGAGTGTAAGATTTTTGAGCCAGCACTCTGCGGCTCTGTGTGCTATTCAAAGAAAGAGGCAATTGAATCATGACCAAAATCGATATTTTCTCCGGCTTCCTTGGTGCCGGTAAAACTACCCTGATCAAAAAGCTCATCAAAGAGGCCTTTGCCGGCCAGCAGGTCGTTCTGATCGAGAACGAGTTCGGCGAGATCGGCATTGACGGCGGCTTTCTGAAGGAAAGCGGCATCCAGATCAACGAGCTGAACGCCGGCTGCATCTGCTGCTCTCTGGTGGGCGATTTCCGCACCGCCCTGCAGCAGGTGGTGGAGCAGTACCACCCCGACCGCATCGTCATCGAGCCCTCCGGCGTGGGCAAGCTCTCCGATGTGACCCGCGCTGTGGAAGGCGTGGCCGAGCATCTGGATGTGCAGCTGAACAGCTTTGTCACCGTGGCCGATGTGAACAAAGTCAAGATGTATATGAAGAACTTCGGCGAGTTCTACGATGACCAGATCAGCCACGCAAGCTGCATCCTGCTCAGCCGCACCCAGACCGCCAGCGAAGAGAAGATCGCCGCTGCGGTCGCTATGCTGCGCGAGAAGAACCCCACCGCTACCATCGTGACCACCGCATGGGACGAGCTGACCGGTGAGCAGATCCTGAAGGCCATGTCCACCAAGGACGACTTCAAGGCAGAGCTGATTGCCATGGCTGCAAAGGCCAATGAGGAGCACGCCCACGAGGACGAGGAAGAAGAGCATCACCACCATCATCACCACGATGACGAAAACGGTGTGTGCAGCTGCGGCCATCATCACGACCACGATGATGATGACGACGAGGACGAGCACGAGCATCACCACGATCACGATGAAGATGATGATCACGATGAGCACCATCACCACGATCATGACGACCACGACCATTGCTGCTGTGGCCACCATCACGACCACGATGATGACGATGATGACGACGAGCACGAGCATCATCACGACCATGACGGCCACTGCTGCTGCGGCCATCACCATCATCATGACCACGACGCCGACGAGGTGTTCACCAGCTGGGGCGTCGAGACGGCCCGCAAATTCACCAAGGCAGAAGTGGAGCACGCCCTCACCGAGCTGGATACCGGCAATTACGGCATGATCCTGCGCAGCAAGGGCATCGTGAACGGCGGCGCAGACGGCTGGCTGGAGTTCGACTATGTGCCCGGCGAATGGGAAGTGCGTGCCCGCGGTGCAGATGTGGGCGGCAAGCTGGTCGTGATCGGCTCCAAGCTGAACGAAAAGGCCATTGCAGAGCTGTTCGGCTGCTGAGCTTAAAGTAAAAAGGAGAAACCATTCCTATGGCAAAAGAAATTCCGGTCTACCTGTTTGTGGGCTTTCTGGAAAGCGGCAAGACCAAATTCATTCAGGAGACCTTTGAAGACCCCAACTTTGACTCCGGCGACAAGACCCTGCTGCTGATCTGCGAGGAGGGCGAAGAGGAGTACAACGAGAAGAAGTTCGCCTTTCCCGGTGTGACCGTCAAGGTGCTGGAGGACAAGGCCGAGCTGAACCCGCAGAATCTGCTCAAGCTGGAAAAGGAATCCGGTGCAGGCCGTGTGGTCATTGAGTACAACGGCATGTGGCTGCTGCAGGATCTGGCCGAGGCTCTGCCCGAAAGCTGGATCGTGTACCAGTGCATCGCCACCGCCGACGGCACCACCGCCCTGACCTACGCCCGCGACAACTCCATGCGCAGCCTGCTGCTGGACAAGATCGCCCGCAGTGAGCTGATCGTGTTCAACCGAGCTGAGGCCGTGAACAACGATGCCGCCCGTCAGGAGCTGCACAAGCTGGTGCGTCAGGCTTCCCGCAAGTGCGATATCGCCTACGAGTTTGCCGACGGCAGCGTGGCCTACGACGATATCCCCGACCCGCTGCCCTTTGACATCAACGCGGACATCATCGACATTCCGGATGACGATTTCGGCATCTGGTACATGGACTGTCAGGACGAGCCCCAGAAGTATACCGGCAAAACGGTCAAATTCCTTGCACAGGTGTGTCAGACCAACCGTGCCGGCAAGAACAGCTTCGTGCCGGGCCGTTTCGCCATGACCTGCTGCGTGCAGGACATCCAGTTCGTTGGCTTCCCCTGCAGCTACGATGGCTACAAGGCGCTGGAGCAGCGCGCATGGGTGCGGGTGACCGCAAAGGTAGGCTACAAGTTCCATAACATCTACCGCGGCAAAGGCCCGGTGCTCACCGCCATTTCGGTGGAGCCTGCCGAAAAGCCGCTGAACGATGTGGTAACATTCTCTTGATCTAATCTTTCAAGGAGGTCCCGGCATGAAAACACTGTTTCGTATCCTTGGCACGGCCGCTGCTGTGGCCGTTACCGGTGCTGCCATTGTGGCACTGGACAAGATCCTGAACCAGAAAGACCCGCTCCATGTGGAGGAAGTAGAGTTCCCGGAGGACGCCGAGCAGAACGCTGAGGAAGCCGCCAAGACTGCCGAAGCCTACGCCGAAGCGGAAACCAAAGCCTCCGATGCTGCCAACGAAAAGGCTGCAGAAGAAGCTGCGCCGGAAGCTCCTGCCGAAGAAGCGGCAGCTGCTGCCCAGCCCGCCGAAGAAGCCTCTGCCCCGGCGGCACCCGCGGAGGGCGGTGAGAAGCCGGTGTTCGACCCGGAAGCTCCCAACCAGAACCCTGTGGAAGCAGGCCCCGCCGTTGCTCCCAAAGACGAGAGCGGAAAATTCGACCCCACCAAGATCGCCGAAGCCAGCGACTTCGGCGACTGGGAAGAACAGGGCTGCAAAGGATAACCTATGACCCAAAAAGGGACGATGTGATGTTCACATCGCCCCTTTTTTGTTATTCTCCTCTTGCCAGCTGCTGCAGCTTTTTCCTGTCCAGCACCTGCACGCCGCCCCGGAACAGCCGCACCCAGCCCTCCTGCGCAAAGTATTTCAGCATCCGGCTCACCACCTCGCGGGCAGACCCCATGTATTTTGCCATCTGGTCGTGGGTCATGCGCACCTCGTCGCCGCCGGTCTTGGCCAGCTCATCGGTAAGAAAAATGGCAAGCCTGCGGTCTGCGCTCATGAACAGCACCTGCTGCATGGTCCACATGCTGTCGGAAAAGCGCTCCGCCGTCATCTGATAGGCGTAGCAGCGCACATGCACGTTCTGCTGCATCAGCCTGCGGAAAACGCCCGCGCTGATGCAGTAGGCCTCGGTGTCCTCTTCGGCATCAATATACAGGTCGATGTTCACCGAGTCCATCACGCAGGAGGCCGACAGGATGCACACCTCCCCGCCGAACAGGCGGTAGAGCGTCACGTCCCGCCCGTCCTCCGAGAGCAGGTAGGCCCGCAGCTGGCCCGAGCGCAGCAGCAGGATGCCCACGCAGCTTTCCAGCGGGCTGTGCACCCTTGCCCCCTTTGCGTAGTGCACCGGCCGGGTGTAGCGGCAGAGCATGTCCTGTTCGTCGGGTGTCAGGTCGTTCCAGAAGGGAAAACCTTTGGCCAGACAATCGCGGTGTTCCTTTGTTGTTTCCGACATTGCTTTTCATCCTTTCCGCAGGGCCTTGGCGACTTCAGTGCCCGCCTGCGCGCCCTCATACACGGCCTTTGCCACCTGCAGAAGGCCGCCGGTGCAGTCGCCCGCCGCATACAGGCCGGGCACGGTGGTCTGCATTTTTTCGTCCACCACGATGCGGTTCCCGTCCACCTCTGCGCCGATCTTCCTAGCCAGTGCGGTGCTGCCCGCCACGCCCAGTGCCACAAATACACCGCTGACAGGCAGCTGCACACCGCCTGACAGCTGCACGCCGGTGACAACGGTTTCGCCCAGAACAGCCTCCACCGCCTGCGGATAGACTGTGACCTCTGGCGGGAAGTCCGCCGTCAGCGGTGCGCCGTTGGTCAGCAGGGCAACGCTTTTTGCCACCGGCAGCAGAGCCTGCACCTCGTGCAGGGCGTACTCGCCGCTGCCCAGCACCGCTACGTCCTTTCCACGGTAGAAAAAGGCGTCGCAGGCGGCACAATAGCTCACGCCGTGCCCCTCCAGCCCGGCAAGGCCCGGGATGCGCGGCACCGCCCGGGATGCACCCGTGGCAAGGATCACAGCGTCCGCCGGGTAATTTTTATCCACTGTTTCTACGGTGAGTTTATCCGTATAGGTCAGGCCCACGGCTTCGGCTGTGACGAATCTCACACCAAGGCGCTTTGCATTCTCGATGCTGCGGCGTTCCAGTTCCGCACCAGAGACCGGCTCGGCAAAGCCGTAATAGTTTTCAATTTTTTCGGCGCGGTCCAGCGCACCGGGGCCTTTGGTGAGCACCGTGGTATCCACCCCGGCGCGGACAGCGTACAGCGCAGCGGAAATGCCCGCCGGGCCGGAACCGATAATCACAATCTTGGGCATAACATTCTCCTTTTATCATTTTCTTTAGTATACACCAAATTCCCCCAAACTTCTGTGACCGGGTCGCAAAAATTGCGCTTTGCGGCGGCTGGCCGCTTTTCAAGCGGAAAAGAGTATGTTATACTGTTTCAGTCATCTGAATTTTCTGCCACGGAGGCTTATTTTATGACCAAGCAACGTATCCTTTTCATTACCACCGGCGGCACCATTGCCAGCGTACGCACCCAGCAGGGGTTAAAACCCGTGCTTACCAGCGAGGAGCTGCTTGCCCATCTGCCGGAATTGAAAGAACTGTGCTGCCCGAAAACGCTGGCGCTGTGCAGCATTGACAGCACCGACCTTGGGCAGGAGCACTGGCTGATGATGGCACGCGCCATTCAGGAAAACTACGCTTTGTACGACGGCTTTATCATCTGCCACGGCACGGATACGCTGGCGTACTCTGCGGCGGCGCTCTCCTACCTGATTCAGAACGCGGACAAGCCCATCATCCTCACCGGCGCACAGCAGCCCATCTCCAACGAGATCACGGATGCCAAGAAAAACCTGCGGGACAGCGTGGTCTGCGCCATCGACCCGGGCAGCCGGGGCGTAATGGTGGTGTTTGGCGGGCACGTCATTGCGGGCACTCGTGCCAAGAAGAACAAGACCATCAGCTACGACGCCTTTGCCTCAGTCAACTTCCCGGAGCTGGCGCTGGTGCAGGGTGACCGGCTGGTGCGGTACATCCCCTCGCCATGGCCCACCGGCCCGGTGGAGTTCAGCCGTGTGCTGGACCCGAAGGTGTTCCTGCTCAAGCTGACCCCGGGCATGTCCCCGGCGCTCATCCCGGAGATCTTCCGCCTGTACGACTGCGTTATCGTGGAAAGCTTCGGCGTGGGCGGCATTCCGCAGCAGCTGATGGATGCCTTTGCCGAAGGCCTGGGCAACTACGAGACCACCCATAAGGTGCTCATCATGACCACGCAGGTCACCTACGAGGGCAGCGACGTGGGCGTTTACGAGGTGGGCAAGCGGGTGAAGAACCGCTTCCGCTTTCTGGAAGCCCACGATATGACCATCGAGGCCGTAGTGACCAAAAGTATGTGGCTGCTGGCGCAGAACTGCGAAAGCTTTGACCAGCTGCAGCAGCGCTTCTACCGTCAGGTGAACTTTGACACCTTCTACCATTAAATCAGCTATGCAAAAAGGACACGGCAATGCCGTGTCCTTTTTTCTTTCAGAACACCAGCTGCACCAGCAGCACATAGCACAGCGTACCGCCCGCGACACTGAGCAGGGTCTCATGCTTCCACTTGTGCAGGCCCACCGTCACCAGCAGGGCGATGGCCTCCGGAATGCCGCGGCTGCCCGCAAAGGGGGTGACGCTTTTCAGGCAGTAGACGATCAGCATACCAAAGATGGCGGCAGGCAGCACCCGGCCCAGATACCGCACCACCTCCGGCGGCTGCTGATCCTTGGAAGAGAACACCACAAAGGGCAGAAAGCGGGTGAGCATGGTGGCGGCGGTGCACACTGCAATGGTCAGGCCCATCTGGACTGCGGTCATGCGCCCACCTCCTCGCCGCTTTTTTCTGCTTCGGTGCCTTCGGCCTTTTCGATCGGTTTACGCAGAGCCAGCAGCAGCACCAGGATGCATCCCATGGAGGGCAGCAAAAAGCTGCTGGAGCCAAAAAACACCAGACACGCCAATGGGGCGGCAAGGCCGATCAGGGCGCTGTAGTGCTGCCGGTCCTTTTCCCACTGGTTGAGAAAGATCACCGTGAACATGGCGGTCATTACAAAGTCCACACCCTCGGTGCTGAAGGGCAGCACCGAGCCCACCACCGCGCCAAGACCGGCACTGGCCACCCAGTAGCACTGATCCAGCAGGGTGATGAAGAACATGAACCAGCCCCTGTCCACCCCTTCCGGCGGCTCGGCCGAACAGGTGATGGAAAAGGTCTCGTCGCTCATGGCAAAGATCATATAAAAGCTGCGCAGGCCGTAGCCCTTGTAGCGCTCCAGCATGGCAAGGCCATAGAACAGATGCCGCGCCTGGATCATGAGCGCCATCAAAAAGGCCGAAAGGGGCGAGAACGCGCTCAGCAGCAGGCTTGCCAGCACAAATTCCAGCGAACCGCCGTACACCACGGTGCCCATGAGCATGGGCATCCACACCGGCAGGCCCAGCGACTGCACATAAATGCCGTAGCCCATCCCCAGCACAAAATAGCCCGCCAGCACCGGGATGGTCTGCGGTGCGGCGGCACGCAGTGCCCGCCATACGGTGCTCTGCCGCCTTGTCAGTTGTTGTCCGGTTGCATATTCCATTGGTCTTCCCTCAAAAAAACAGCACAGGGGCCTTTGACCGCAGCCGCAGTGCTGCTGTCAAACCCACTTCTTTGATATGTAGATATATGTATTATTATAGCAGATTTCACGGCTTTTGCAAAGGTGTATCCCCACTGCTTTTGGCAGAACGACAGATTTTTTCTTTAAATTTTATGCAATTTTTAACGGATACAAAGTGACTCGCGGTCAGTGCTTTATTATTTTAATGCGGTAAAGGTTCTTTGCAGGATCCTGTTCCTGAAATATCCCTAAAATGCCGGTTGCGCTTTCGTCATACTCATTTGACAGATGCCGTCTTCTCCGGTATCCTGTCCGTATCGCAAGGACGGCGGGCCGAAAGCACCCGCCTTTTTTCGTTCATTCTGTATTTAGTGGGAGGACATTTTATGGCAACCATGAAGGACATCATCCAGAGCCCGCTGCTGCCGGCCCTGTTCGGCTCCATGGCGCTGGGCCTGTTCGCCAGCTCTGCCAGCGGCAGCAAGGTGGTCAAGGGCGGCAGCAAGGGCGTGCTGCCGGTTCTGGTCATCATGACGGTGCTCTCCCTCGCCGCACGCCTTGCAGGCTACGGCTCCGTGCTGGGCGGCCTTGTGGGCATCTTCATCATCGTGATGCTGCCCATCGGCATCCTTACCTCCTATGTGCTGTGGAAGAAGGGCAAGATCCAGGTAGTAGATAAAGAGCAGAAGTAAGGGGAAACAAAAGAACTCCCGGACGGATGTCCGGGAGTTCTTTTGTTGCTTATTCTGCCTTTTCGTCCTTCTTGAGCATATCCAACTCGGGCATCAGCTCGGTGCTCACAATGGTGAGCATCTCCTCCAGCTTTGCACAGTCCTCGGGGGAGAAGCGCTCTCTTGCGCGCTCCACCACAGTGTGCAGGTAGGAATAGCTGATGTTGTAGTAATCGATATACTTCTGGGTGGGGCGCAGGTGATACTCGCGCCGGTCGGTGGTGGACTGGATCTTTTCCACATAGCCCTTCTTCACCAGACTGCCGATCTTATACGCCGCGTTGGGGGTGGAGATCTGCATCATGCGGGAAAACTCCGCAATGGTGGGTTCGCCCATGGCCATGATGCCCTCCATGCAGAAGGACTCCACTGTGGTCAGCGTGGCTTCCCGGGTGGCAAAACGCTGAAAAACGTTCTGGTAGAAATGCAGCTTGAATTTGGTGTATACGTCCTGAAATGCCTGTTCCAGCATAGGTCGTGTGCCTCCGATAGTTCATTTTATTTAAAAATACCACGTTTTGGCCGCGGCGCAAAGCGAAACAGCTGAATTTTTGGCAGGAATTTATTCTGCCGCCTTTTTGTTCGTGCGCACACGGATCACGCTGAGCACCACCAGCTCTACGGCAATGGCAACGGCCAGCAGGATCAGCGAGGTGAACAGGCTGCCGTTGGCACCAAGGAAAGCCTGTGCAATGCCCGTGATCACATAGCACACTGCCGCGCAGGAAGCCGCCGTAATGGCGTAGGGCAGCTGGGTGGACACATGGTTCACATGGCTGCAGTGGGCACCGGCGGATGCCATGATGGTGGTGTCCGAGATGGGGGAGCAGTGGTCGCCGCAGACGGCACCGGACAGGCAGGCCGCAATGGAAATGACCAGCATCTCGCCCTCCGGGAAGGCATGGCACACGATGGGGATGAGGATGGAGAAGGTGCCCCAGCTCGTGCCGGTGGCAAAGGCAAGGAACACTGCCACAAGGAAGATGATGACCGGCAGCATGTACTGCAGCGCTGCAGCAGAGCCACTCAGCAGGTTGGCAACGTAATATTTTGCGCCCAGCAGGCCGGTCATGCCGGACAGGGTCCATGCGAGGGAGAGGATCAGCATGGGGCTGACCATGGCCTTGAAGCCCTCGGGAATGCAGGCGGCAAAGTCCTGAAAGGTCATCACATTGCGCACGCGGTAGAACACAAAGGTGAACAGCAGGGCAATGCTGCTGCCCAGCACCAGACCTGCAGAAGCGTTGCAGTCCGCAAAGGCGGTAACGAAGTCCACGCCCTCAAAGAAGCCGCCGGTGTAGATCATGCCGAAGATGCAGGCCACGATCAGCACCAGCACCGGGGCGAGCAGATCTGCAACATGGCCGCAGGTATCAGTGCCATCGTCCACATCGTTGCCGTAGGGACGGTCGGCGGTGGTAAACAGGTCGCCGTTTTTGGCGTTGTCCTCGTTGAGCTTCATGGAGCCAAAGTCCGTGCCGGTGAAGATGAGGAACAGGCTCATCACGATGGTGAGCAGGGCATAGTAGTTATAAGGAATGGTGCGCAGGAACATGGTAAAGCCGTTGATGCCGGAGCCTTCCGGCACGCTGGAAGTGACCGCAGCTGCCCAGCTGGACACCGGCGCAATGATGCACACGGGTGCTGCGGTGGCATCGATCAGGTAGGCCAGCTTTGCGCGGGACACCTTCTGCCGGTCGGTGACCGGGCGCATGACGGAGCCCACGGTCAGGCAGTTGAAGTAGTCGTCCACAAAGATCATCACGCCCAGCAGCAGGGTGGCAAACTGCGCACCGGCCCGGGAGTGGATGTGGGTGGAGGCCCAGCGGCCAAAGGCGGCAGAGCCGCCGGCCTTGTTCATCAGGGCCACAAGGATGCCCAGCATGACAAGGAACACCAAAATGCCCACGTTGCTGCTGTCCGAAAGCTTGGCCACCATGCCGCCGTCCTCATTGAAGAACAGGGTGTTGATGGCCAGCTCCAGATTGCCGTTGGCATATAGCAGTGCACCGGATGCGATGCCCACCAGCAGGGAGGTGTACACCTCCTTGGTGTTCAGCGCCAGCACAATGGCGATCACCGGCGGCAGCAGCGAAAAGATGGTGCTGTACACCGCACAGGTATAGGTGGACGGGTCCGCGATCTTGCCGGGCGTTGCCGCTGTGCACCACAGCAGCAGGGCAAACACCAGCAGAGCTGCGAACCATGAAAGGTTCTTGTTTTTCATAACGGATTCCTCTTTTTTCAAATTTCCGGGGATGCATACCCCTCTTTGCGCAGGAAAAACTATCCCCACTGAATGCAAGGGAGGTGTGCACCGCGCCGGACTATAAAGCGATGTATTTTGAGCTGTTCCGGGCCAGCGTGCAGGCCGCCCAGCTCTTGCAGGACGCGCAGAAGCGTGCCGAGCAGCACCTGCTGGAAGCTGACCCGCCGCCGATCCGATTGGAGCAGACAGAGCAGACGGATGAAGAATAGTTTTCTTCGGTCAGCGTCCTCGCCCTCTCAGTCACCTTCGGTGCCAGCTCTCCCAAGGGGAGAGCCTTTGGCAAAACCGGAAACTTTACCGTACTGCCAAAGCCTCCCTCATTGAGAAAGACTTCCCCCGGCCGGGGGAAGATGTCGTGTAAGCGACAAAAAGGGGAACGGTGACATCGCGCAGCGATGACGGAAGGAGTTTTACCCCTTCTTTGCCTCCGCCTTGGCTGCGAACTTGGCGTTGTTGATGACAAAACGTTCGTGGGTGCCGCCGCCTACAGGGCCTTTTTCGTCGTGCAGAGCCACCTTGAAGGTGAGCTTGCGGCCTTCCACCGCCACCAGCTCGCTCTCGCAGGTCACGGTCATGCCCACGGGGGTGGGGGCGGTGTGCTCCAGCTCAAGCTTGGTGCCCACCGAGCCATTGCCCTCGCCCAGCGCGTCGGCCACGCTCATCCAGCAGGTCTTTTCAGCCAGCGCCACCAGTGCCGGGGTGGCAAACACATCCAGCGTGCCGCTGCCCATGGTCTTTGCTGTATTGGCTGCGGTGACGAGCACGCTCTGTTCCCCGCGGATACCGGTTTCCAATGTCATATACTTTCCTCTCCTTTTGCGCGCCGTATGGCGCATTTTATTTTTGAACACCTTTATAAGATACCACATTTTGCACCAGAACGCACCCTGTTTTGCGCTTTTTTGTAAATTTCTCTTTTTCTTTTTGCGCAAACGGGCTGTCAAGTCCTCTCTCTTTGGGAGAGGTGGCACCGAAGGTGACGGAGAGGGCAAGGACACTGACCATGCGGCGACCTCTTTTTTGTTTTCGCCTTCCCTCCAATCCGCATCCTTATTGCGATTCAAAAACGCAAATTTTCTGCGTTTTAAGGCAAATTTCATCAATTTAGAGCAGACGCCAAAAATCTTTAAAAAAGCCTTGACAAGGAGCATTCCGCGTGCTACTATGAACACATGAACAAGCGTTCATGTGAATCCACAGCGAAGGGAGATGTCAACATGGCGGAAATAAAGGAAGCAATGCCCGCGCCGCAGCCGGAAGCCTTGGATATGCCGGACGACGAAGTGCTGTACGAGCTGGCCGACCTGTTCCGGGTGTTCGGCGACTCCACCCGCATCAAGATCCTGTATGCACTGCACGACAACGAGCTGTGCGTGCAGGACATTGCAAACGCCGTGCAGCTGAGCCAGTCGGCGGTGAGCCATCAGCTGCGGGTGCTCAAGGATTCCAAGCTCGTGCGGTTCCGGCGCGAGGGCAAAACCGTTTACTACGCACTGGACGATGACCATGTGCGCAGCATCCTCTCCATGGGGATGGATCATATCGAAGAATAACGAAAGGCTGGTATTACTTATGAAGAAGAGCTACAAGATCGAAGTGGACTGCGCAAACTGCGCTCAGAAGATGGAAGACGCTGCCAACACCGTTGCAGGCGTGGCAAATGCTACCGTCAGCTTTATGACCCAGAAGATGAAGGTGGAGTTCTCTGAAGGTGCAGACCCCCACGACACCATGGTGAACGTTCTGGCCGCCTGCAAGAAGGTGGAGGACGACTGCGAGATCTTTGACATCTGATGCGCGGCAGGTTGCTGCACACGATCAACAGCCTCGCCCTCTCCGTCACCTGCGGTGACACATTCCCCCTTTTGTCGCTACGCGACATCTTCCCCCGGCCGGGGGAAGTCTTTCCTCAAAGGGAGAGGCCTTGGCAAAGAGATGAAGTTTGCGTGGACTGCCAAGGGCTCTCCCTTTGGGAGAGCTGGCAAATCCAAAGGATTTGACTGAGAGGGCGAGCCCGCTAAAGAAAAAAGCATCTGCAGCAAGAATTCGTAGATTTTCTGAGAGCTCAAACGAATGTGCAGATGCTTTTACTTTGTGTGCGATTGTGTTGTGCAATAACTTTTTCTGTTGAAAAATCAGACAGTTTTCAACAGTTTCCACTCAGTTTTCAACACCGTTTGCGGAAAAAACGTAAAATAAACGTGGAAAAGCGCTTTTACGCCTGAAAAACTGTGTGGAAAACACGGGTAAAACCGTGGAATATCCATTTTTATGGGGAAAAGTTGTTGAAATCCCCGCCCGCCGCAGCGTGATGCGGCCCATGGATCCCGCAAAAGGAGAGTTTTGTATGAACAAAAAGCAGAAAAAGAACCTGCAGCGCATCATCATTGCGCTGATTTTGGTGCTCATCCTCAAGCTTTTGCCCCAGTTCCCCACGCCGGTGGAGCTGGTACTGTACTGCATCCCGTATCTGGTGGTCGGCTGGGACGTGCTGCGCAAGGCACTGCTTGGCATCAAGAACCGTCAGCCCTTTGACGAGTGCTTCCTGATGGCCGTTGCCACTGTGGGTGCATTTGCACTGGGCGACTACGTGGAGGGCTGTGCCGTTATCATCTTCTACCAGATCGGCGAGCTGTTCCAGAGCGTGGCTGTGGGCAAGAGCCGGCAGAGCATTTCCAGCTTAATGGACATCCGCCCGGACTACGCCAACATTGAGGGCGAGGACGGCAGGCTGGAGCAGGTGGACCCGGACGACGTGGAGATCGGCACCGTGATCGTGGTCCAGCCCGGTGAGCGCGTGCCCATCGACGGCGTGATCGTGGAGGGCGCTTCTGCCCTGAACACCGCCGCCCTGACCGGCGAGAGCCTGCCCCGCGATGTGCAGACCGGCGATGAGGTCATCAGCGGCTGCGTGAACATGACCGGCCTGCTGAAGGTAAAGACCACCAAGGAATTCGGCGAATCCACCGTTTCCAAAATTCTCGATTTGGTGGAAAATTCCAGCATGAAGAAGGCCCGCGCCGAGAACTTCATCACCCGTTTTGCCCGCGTGTACACCCCCGCCGTGTGCTATGGCGCACTGGCTCTGGCCTTTATCCCGCCCATCGTGCTGCTGCTCATGGGCCAGCCCGCCCGCTTTGGCGACTGGGTCTACCGTGCCCTGACCTTCCTTGTTATCAGCTGCCCCTGCGCACTGGTCATCAGCATTCCCCTGAGCTTCTTCGGCGGCATCGGCGGTGCATCTGCCTGCGGCATTCTGGTCAAGGGTTCCACCTATCTGGAAGAGCTGGCCCGCACCGGCATCGTTGTGTTCGACAAGACCGGCACCCTGACCCAGGGCACCTTTAAAGTGACCGGCATCCACCCCGCAGAGGGCACCAGCGAGGAGCAGCTGGTGGAAGCTGCCGCGCTGGCCGAGAGCTGGTCCAAGCACCCCATCTCCCTCAGCATCAAGGCCGCTTACGGCAGGGAGATCGATCCGAACCGTGTCACCGATGTACAGGAGCTGGGCGGCCACGGCGTGACCGCCAAGGTGGATGGCAGGACCGTTGCTGCCGGCAACGCCCGCCTGATGGAAAAGCTGGGCCTGAAGGCTCCCGCCGTCAGCGAGACCGGCACCATCGTGCATGTGGCCATCGAGGGCATGTACGCCGGTTATCTTCTGATCGCCGATGTGGTAAAGCCCCACAGCGCACAGGCCATCCGGGGCCTGAAGGATGCCGGTGTGCGCAAGACCGTGATGCTGACCGGCGATGCCGAGCCGGTTGCAAAGGCCGTTTCCGCAGAGCTTGGGCTGGATGAATACCATGCGGGCCTGCTGCCGGGCGACAAGGTAGACCAGATCGAAACGCTGCTCGCCGCAAAGCGGCCCAAAGAGAACCTTGCCTTTGTGGGCGACGGCATCAACGATGCCCCGGTGCTGTCCCGTGCCGATGTGGGCATTGCAATGGGCGCTCTTGGCTCTGACGCTGCCATTGAGGCCGCTGACGTGGTGCTGATGGACGACGACCCCGCCAAGATCGCACTGGCCATGCGCATTGCCCGCCGCACGTTACGCATCGTGTACCAGAACATCGTGTTTGCACTGGCCATCAAGTTTGCCTGCCTTGTGCTGGGCGCGATCGGCATGGCCAGCATGTGGACCGCCATCTTTGCCGATGTGGGCGTGATGGTGCTGGCTGTGCTCAACGCCACCCGTGCCCTGTACACCAAGGATCTGGCGAAAAAGAATGAACAGTAAAAAACAGTGCCGGACAGCCTGAAAACTGTCCGGCACTGTTTTTATATATGAGGTGCATACAGGCGTTCTATTTCATGCACAAGCTCCGGTTCTTTTTCGATATCAAATTTTCTGGCAAACATGCAGGGCGATGCTTTCAGCTGTTCCAGATCAGCGTATTTCCAGACCCACGGATTGCCTCTGTCCCAATCGATGGCACGGGCACTGGTATCACCCGGCCCCTGATAGATCTTATCCTGATACGGCGACTGCGCGATCAGTGTCTGCACAAAGAACTCGTCCGAGCAAAAGGTCTTGTCCAGCACCTGCAGGACCCACTCTTCTTTTGTCAACAGATACCGTGCAAAGCCGTCCGTGCAGCTGAACCAGTTGCTGCCCTTTGTGAAGTGAACGTCCTGATTGCGCTTTATTTTCAGCAGCTTCTGGCCCGACAGCAGGATTCCATTGATCACGCCGAGCACCGGATGGCGGCGCAGATCGATATTCTGGAAAAAGTGCCGGTAATAAACGCGCTCATCGTTGAATGGGCTGAACGGGTGCGGGTCGAAATGGACAAATTCCACGTCCGGGTTTGCCTCAAAAAATGCACGGATATCTTCTTGTGTTTGAATGGGCAGATCCACACCGGAGATCAGGTGGTAATGCTGATACGGGCCATGGGCCACTGCTGTTTTCAATAGCACAAGCTCCACTTTTACCTGACTGACACCGCCCCACACAACACTGTGCCGTTTTGCGTGAAACACTTTCGCATATTTCATGCGGCACTCCACCGTTTCCGGCTGGTAGTCCGTATTTTTGCTGTCCATGTGGATGAATATATCATTCCACGGTACATCCAGCATCCGCAACAGGGTCAGAAGCATCTCATCACATTTATGTGCTTCTATCAGGTACGCCTGTTTTTCTCTTGTTTCCATCGCTTTCTCCTCTTAATTCTGCGCCGCATTTTTATTTTATTATAACAGAACCCTCTTTAAAAACAATCCCATCACCCCTTTTTACAGCACAAAGCCGCCGTATTCCCTTGCAGAGGGAGAGCGGCGGCTTTGTTTGGGTATGGAGAAAAATGGAGGAGGTCTCAAAGTTTATCCGCGGAAAGCAGCGGTATATACCGCCACCACCTCGCCGCGGGTGGGGGTGATCTGGTTGGTGGACATGCAGGTGTCGTGCAGGGCAAGCTCTGCCAGCGCGGCAAAATCTGCAGGGTCCACCTTGTTCAGCTGCGCAAGGTTTGCGGGGATGCCCACCCCTGCACTGAGCTGACGGACAAACTGGATCACTGCCGGTGCGGCAGTGTCCGGGGTAAAAGCGCCCTGCAGGCCCATGGCAGCGGCAATGGTCATGAACCGCTCCCGACACACCGGGCTGCGGCTGTTGAAGGCCAGCACGTAGGGCAGCAGCACCGCATTGCACACACCGTGGGGCAGGTTGTAGTGTCCGCCCAGCGCGTGTGCCATCGCATGCACCATGCCAAGGCCCGCGTTGGAGAAAGCCATGCCTGCCACATTTTCGGCGTAGGCCATCATGGTGCGGGCGGCTTCATCCTGACCGTTGGCAACGGCCCGGGGCAGGTTCTGCACGATCGCCTGCATGGCCCAGTAGGCATCCTTGTCCGTGAGCGGGTTGGCGTTTTTGGAAAGCGCCGCCTCGATGGCGTGGGTCAGCGCGTCCATGCCGGTGGCTGCGGTGAGCTTGGGCGGCATGGAGGACATGAAGTCGGTGTCGTTCACCGCAATGCTGACCATGCAGTTGGGGTCCACCATGGCCATTTTACTGTGGCGGACAGGGTCGGTGACGATGTAGAAGGAGGTGCACTCGCTGCCGGTACCGGCGGTGGTGTTCACCGCCACGATGGGCAGGCCGGGCTTGGAGGACTTGTTCTCGCCCTCGTACTGTTCCACGGTACCGCCGCAGGCCACCACGATGCTGGCTGCCTTAGCGGTATCGATGGCGCTGCCGCCGCCCAGGGCCACCAGCAGCTGCACCTGCAGGGTACGGGCTGCGGCAATGCAGTCGTTCACCACCTGTACGGTGGGGTTGGGCTGCACATTGTAGTACACGGCGTACTCCACACCGGCATCGGACAGTACCTGACCGACCCGGGCAGCGGCACCGGAATCATAGAGAAAGCGGTCCGTCACCAGCAAAGCACGGCGGATGCCCATCTTCTGAAGCTCCGGTCCCAGAAGACGGATGGCACCCTTGCCAAAAAAGCTGGTCTTGACGGCGTTGATGCGTTCTGCCATGTGTTCACCCTCCGCTTACTGTGCCTGACCGCAGACGATCTGCACCGGGTCCCAAATGGAACAGGACGAGGAGGAATAGACGAAATCCACCTGACCCAGTGCTTCCACGGTCATGCCAGCGCGGATGGCAACGGCAATGGCGTTGATGCGGGCCGAAACATTCTTTTCTCCCCATGCCTGCGCACCCAGCACCTGACGGGTATTGGCCTCATACACCAGCTTGATGGTGATGCGGTGGGGGTTCGGGCAGATGCCCGGACGGTCGGTGCCGGTGGCCATTGCACTCTTGACCCGCAGACCGGCCTTGCGGGCCTCGGTCTCGGTCAGGCCGGTGCGGGCGATTTCCAGATCCGCCACCTTCAGGCTGCTGGTGCGCAGAGAGCCGTCGCGGCAGGCTGCGCAGTCGCCCACGGCATAGATATTGGGCACACTGGTGGCAAGGTCGGCACCAATGAGCACAGCGCCATTGGGTGCCAGCTGCGCCCCGGTACCGGCCAGCAGGCCGGTGTTGGGGGTAACGCCGATGGCTACCACGCAAAGGTCACAGGGGTAGGTGCCGCGGTTGGTCTGCACCTGCTCCACGAAGGTACGGCCTGGGAAGGAGCACACCTGCTCGCCCAGATTGAACTGCACGCCCTGCGCTTCCAGCTCCTTCTGGATCAGCTTGCTCACCTCAGGGTCAAACTGGGGCAAAAGCTGCTGCTCTTTTTCAATGATACGCACATTGCGGCCCAGCTTGAGGAAGGACTTTGCGATCTCCAAACCGGCCCAGCTGCCGCCCAGGATCACGATGTCCCGCACATAGGGGGTGCGGACGAACTCCTTGAGGAAGATCAGATCTTCCACGGTCTTGAGGGTCTGCACGCCCACGCGGTCACTGCCGGGCACCTGCGGCACACGGTTGGAAGAACCGGTGGCCAGCACCAGCTTGTCGTAGTGGTCTTCAAACACGCGTCCGGTGGCAAGATCACATACCGTCACCTTGCGGGCGGCTGCGTCGATGCCGCGCACCTCATGGCGCAGATGTGCGGTGATGCCCTGCGCGTTCAGCTCAGTCTCCTTGGCCTGAATGGCCTTGTTCAGGCTGTCCAGATCCTCGCACAGGTAATGGGGCAGGCCGCCGGTGCCGCAGGAGTAGAAGCCGCCTTTTTCGTAGACGGTGATCTGCGCTCCGCGCTGGGCGGCGGCAAGTCTGGCGGCGGCCGAAACCCCGGCGGCAATGCTGCCGATGATAATAATTTTCATTGTTTAAGCCTCACGATCCCGCCGGGAGGAAGCCCCTCTCTGCGGCAAAACTTGCAGGGTGTTACTTACTCAGGGTGGGAGGATTGTCCACGATGCCCACGATGAAAGCATCAATGGGCGACGGATGGTCCAGACCATGCTGGGTGGTCTCGTCGGTGGTGACCAGAACCATCTCGCCTACACCCGCGCCGATGTTGTCGCCCGCCACGATGGTATCCTTTTTGGAGCCGAACACCGGCTCCACCAGCAGGAACTTATAGCCTACAAGCTCCGGCATTTTGCGGGTGGCGACAACGGTCCCCTTGACGATCCCTAAAATCATAGCTTACTCCTCTTTGCCCAGCACGGTGACCAGCTGCCCCTGCTTGAGCAGGAAGGCATTGCCATCGTCCGTGTCGATGTGAAAATCCAGTGCACATTTGTCGTTTGCGCGGATCAGCACCCCGCCCATCACGCCCGGCTTGGGGCCGTCGATCTTTACCTGCACGCGGTCGCCGTCGGCAAGGCCGAAGGCAGCTGCCTGTGCGGGAGTCATGTGGATGTGACGGTCGGCGATCATCACGCCCTCCGGCACAGTCAGGGTGCCATTGGGGCCGCGCAGGGTCACGCCCGGCGTGCCCTTTGTATCCCCGCTGGAACGCACCGGCGCTTTGATGCCGATGTTGCGGCAGTCGGTCTGCGCCAGCTCGATCTGAGTGGCACTGCGCTCCGGGCCAAGGATGCGGACATGCTTCAGTTCGCCCTTGGGGCCGATGATGTCCAGACATTCCTCGCAGGCAAACTGGCCGGGCTGGCTCAGCGCCTTTTTGGGGGTGAGCTGGTAGCCATAGCCGAACAGCTTGTCCACATCATCGCGGGTAAGGTGGATGTGCCGCACCGAGATGCCTACCGGCACCTGACGGCTGCGCTTTTGCAGCTCTGCCTGCACGGCCTGCGTGATCAGGAGCAGCAGCTGTTCCTGACTGATGTCATGGTAAACCAAGGCACAGCGCTCCTTTCTTATGCAGCGTCAGCGCAGGGCTCAGCGCAGCTCAGGCATGCACTCGGACACGCTTGCGTGCGGGCGGGGAATGACCAGTGCGCTGACCACTTCGCCAATGCGGGAAGCAGCGGTCTGGCCTGCCTCAACAGCAGCCTTCACAGCGCCAACGTCGCCCTGCACGAACACGGTAACAAGGCCTGCGCCGATCTTCTCCTGACCCACCAGAGAGACATCTGCGCTCTTCAGCATGGCATCGGCTGCCTCGATGGAAGCGGTCAGGCCGTTGGTCTCGATCATGCCCAGAGCGGCATCCAGCGGCACCTGCTCGCCTGCGGGCAGGCCGGACTTGCCGGTCGCGGGGCCCTTGGCGGGCATGATGCGGGCCAGATCTGCGTGAGGACGTGCAATGACGTTGACGCAGAACAGCTCACCCACGCGGGAAGCAGCCTCTTCGCCAGCCTCGGTAGCAGCCTTGACAGCGCCCACCTCGCCGGTAACGATCACGGTGGTCAGACCGGCACCGATGGTGTCGGAACCAATGAACTCAACGTCAGCAGCCTTCAGCATTGCATCGGTAGCGTCGATGTTGCCAACCAGACCCTTCGTCTCGATAAAACCCAGAGCTTTCATAAGTTGTTCCTCCTGTCAGAACACTGAAAAAATTGTATGTGATGGTTTCGTCCTTCAAAAACTCAGATGATGCGCAGCCCGCCCTCGGCCAGCATGCAGCGGCGGCGGCGGCAGAAACTCTTTGCGCAGGTGATGCCCTCGCCGGTGGGGCCGGCAATGGTCATGGTGCAGTGGCCCTCGCCGCCAATGCCAACACCGGCCTTGGTGGCGCTGTTCTTTACGTAGATAGTGGTCTCAATGACCCGGGCAAAGCGGGTCATGTGGTCCACATCCTTGGAGAAGATGGAAGCGGTGTGGCGGTTGCCGTGCTCAGCGACCACGGCATCTTCCACCGCCTGTTCAAAACTCTGGCAGCGCACGATGGGCAGCACCGGCATCATCTGCTCCACCAGAACGAACGGATGGTCGGCAGGCACCTCGCAGATGGCAAGGCGGCAAGTATCCGGCACATGCACGCCGATGGTCTCCAGAATGCGGGCGGCATCCTTGCCCACCCACTTTTTGTTCACCTCGTGGCCGCCGCCCTTCTTGGGCTGCAGCACGATGTTCACCAGCTGTTCGGTCTGGGCCTTGTTCAGCAGGTAGGCACCCTGCTTCTGCAGCTCGTGCAGCAGGCCGTCGTAGGCGGTGTTCACGGCGAACACTTCCTTCTCTGCAAAGCAGAGGATGTTGTTATCGAACGAAGCGCCTTCGTAGATCTTGCGGCCTGCCAGCTCGATGTCTGCGGTCTCGTCCACGATGACGGGCGGGTTGCCTGCACCGGCACCGATGCACTTTTTGCCGCTGCGCAGCAGGGCGTTCACCATGCCCATGCCACCGGTGCCTGCCATCAGGCGGATCTTGGGGTTTGCGGCCATCTTGTCCACATTCTCCATGGTCGGCTCACGGGTCATGGTAATGAGGTTTGCAGGGCCGCCCGCCTCGATGATGGCGGTATTCAGCGCCTGCAGGCAGTCGGCAGACACCCGCTTTGCGCGGGGGTGCACGTTGAACACCACGGTGTTGCCGCCTGCGATCATGCTGATGGTGTTGTTGATGATGGTCTCGGTAGGGTTGGTGGTGGGGGTGATGGAGCAGATCACACCAAAGGGTGCGTACTCTTCCAGCATCAGGCCCGCGTCACCGCTCTTGGCTTCGGTGGTCAGGCATTCGGGGCCAGGGGTCTTGTTGATGACGGCCAGATGTTTTTCCACCTTGTCCTCATAGCGGCCCATGCCGGTCTCTTCCACGATCTTGTGGCACCACTCCTCCACATGTGCGCGGGCACAGCGGCGGATGGCTTCAATGATGCGCTGGCGGTCCTCGATCTTGTAGTTGGCCGCCCAGTCGCGCTGGGCTTTCCATGCAGCCTCCACTGCGTCGTCTACGTTCTCGAACACGCCGCGGTCGCCTGCTGCACCGCCGGGTGCAGCGGTATAGGCTGCAGGGGCGGCGCTTGTCTGTGCACCGCCCATACCGGCAAGCACCTGCTTGACGATCGCTTCAATTTCCTGCGAACTGATATCCATGGTTTTCGTTCCTTTCCGTAAAGGTCATATCCGTTGGATCAAACAAAACTTTTTGTTATTGAAAGCTCTTCAGCGTCCGGCGGATGACCTCGGCCATTGCGGCATCGCGGGCATTTGCGGACTTCGGTGCGGCCGGGGCCGCTTCCATTGCAGGGACTGCCGCAGGCTGTGCGGCGGGCACCGGGGCAGGGGCAGGAGCCGCCTGCTGTTTGGGCAGGGTGGGCAGCGCCATGCCCGGCTGGATCAGCCCGGTAACGCCCGGCAGGCTCACCGGCTGGGCAGGCTGTGCGGAGGGTACTGCCATTGCCACAGGCTGTGCAGCGGGCTGAGCCATGGGCTGCACGGCAGGTGCGCCGCACTTGCTGCAGCCGGTGCAGTGACCGCCGCAGCTGCCGCATTTGGAGCAGCCTGCGCAGCCCAGCTTTGCGGTGACGGCTGCGTAGTAATCCAGTGCTTCCACCAGATGGGCCGCATCTGCCGGGGTCTTGCCCCAGGTCAGGCAGCCGTCATTTTCCAGCAGGACAGCCTTATCGGTGCGGCACAACAGGCTGACAGCCTGTGCCTGTGCGTCCACGTTCTGGGCGGGCAGCAGCTGCACCCGTCCCAGCGCCCGCACTGCGGGGCTGAATGCTGCAGGCTGCACGGTCTGGCCCTGCATCCCCATCACAGCCGCGCAGGCCGGATAGGTGTGCATCACGCACTGGGCGTTCTCGTTTTCCTGATAGATTTTCAGATGGATGGGTAGGTCTTCGGGCAGGGGCTTGGGCTTTGCGCTGAGCATCGCCTTGCCATTCATATCCACGCGCACCAGCATATCCTGCGTGAGCGCGGCCTTGTCGGCACCGGCAACGGTCACCCACACGGCCTGCGGGCCGACGCGGACGCTCATGCTGCCGTCACCGGCCACCAGCCAGCCCTTGGCTTCCAGCCGACGGGCCATTTCCATGATGGCTTTTTTTGCCTCAAAGTCTGAGAGGTAAGTAACGCCTTGAATCACCATACGTTTCTTTCCTCCTTTTTAACGGCGCAGCGGCGGGATCTTGAGCATGGCGCGCACCTCGTCGGGAGTCATGGGCATCATGCCCTTGGACTTTACGATGTCCGACACCTTTGCGATCAGCGCTGCGTTGTTGTCCACATGGACACCCGGCGCGATCATGTCCGAATCCTCAAAGCCGATGCGCACGGTGGAAGCGCCCATATCCAGCGCAGTCTTGACCATTTCCCAGTCCTCGCGGTGGGCCTGCGTGTAGCCCCACAGGTAGTCGCCGTTGGGAAAGTTCTCTTCCAGCGCCTGGATCATGTGGCGCAGGGCCGGCACCGTAGCAGGCATCTCGCCGCCATGGCCGAACACCAGTGCAAACAGGATGGGTTTTACAAAGTGGAACTTGTCGTTCAGTTCCCGCACGGTGTTGATCATGCCCAGCTCAAAGACCTCGGTCTCCGGGATCTTCTTGTTGTCCATGATGGTCTTGACGCAGTACTCCACATCCTTGATGGGGTTCTGGTACACCGAGGTACCCAGATTCACCGAGCCGACATTCAGGCTGTTGGCTTCCACCCAGGAGGGGTAGCAGGGCTGCACGCGTTCCTCAATGGTCAGGTTGGACACGCCGCCGGTGGAGATCTCCACCACGATGTCGCACATCTCGCGGATGTAGGCCACCGTTTCTTCCAGCAGGCTCAGATCCGGGGTGAGGTTGCCGTTCAGGTCGCGGCAGTGCAGATGCACCATGGACGCGCCGTTTTTGTAGCACTCATACACATCCCGGGCAATGGCCCGCGGATTGATGAGAATGTCTGTGGCCGCAACGGGGGCCACGGAGATCATGATTTTTTTCATTGGATGAACACTCCTTGCATGTCGCATTGGAGAAGCTTAACAAAGGATGCTAACGTCATTTTAGCACAAACATCCCATCTTATAAACTCACAGTCCCCTGCCCGCCTTTTACGGCAGGCAGGAGGCCTGTATGCTTACTTCTTCCAGAAGATGTAGTGATCCTGCACTGTAGCGGCGATCTCGTCCACCTGCCTGCGCTCGATCACGCTGAGCAGCTGGCGGTGCAGCTCTACGAACCGCTCGATCTCCTCTTCGCCCTTGGCCAGCACCTTGCGGGTGGTCTCCAGACGGCTGGGCAGCGTCAGCCGGGTGATATACTCGGTGATGGTGGCCAGCATGGGGTTCTGGGCCGCATTGGCGATCTGGGTGTGGAACCGGCTGTCCAGCTCCAGCACCTTGTCCACCGAAGGCTCCGGCGAGTGTATTTCGGCAGAAAGCTCGCCGAAGGTGCGGTACAGGTCCGGCAGAAAGGATGTGATATCATTGCGCTGAATGATAATATTCAGCGTACCGATATCGATGACGGAGCGCAGTTCCACAAATTCCTGCCAGCTGTTCTTCTGCAGGATGATGCTGTACAGCATCGGGTCCAGCATTTTCTGGTTGTAGTTTTCGCTCACAAAGGTGCCGTCGGCACGCTTGATGTACAGGATGCCGTAGGCCTGCAGCTTTTTCACAGCTTCCCGCACCGAGTTGCGGCCCGCGCCGAACTGCTTGCACAGTTCCATTTCGGTAGGCAGCTTGTCGCCCGGATGCAGGGTGCCGTCGATGATCTGGGAGATGATTCCATCCATGACCTGATCGACTACAGACTTTACCGCATTCTTCTGTTTTTCAGGATGTTCCATTGACATAGTTCCGCCTCCAAATCCGGTTTGGTGGATATTCGGGGTCGTTCAACGTGGAACGTTCTGGGGCAGAAAGCCTCCAAACATCACACGTTGAACTTCCACCACTATTTTACCATATCTGAAAAGCGGACGCAACGGTTACGCCATCAAATAGGTGGGCAGCAGGATCAGCTGAGGGAAGGCGACCATCAGGGCAATGCAGACGAAGGTGGCCGCAATAAACGGCACCAATGTGGGGAACACTTCACCAACAGTCGTATCCATCAGGTCGCAGGCAACGTAGATACACATGCCCACCGGGGGAGTGACCAGACCAATGCCGATGACCACGGTGATCAGAACGCTGAGCACGATGGGGTTGATGCCCACGCCCAGAGCAATGGGATACAGGATGGGCATGAACAGGGTCAGCGTTGCAATGGACTCCATGAACATGGTGACGATGAAGAAGATCAGCAGGATCACGATAAGAATGACAGTGGGGTTGGTGGAGAAGCCCAGCATGGTCTTGGCCACCCACTTGTCAAAGCCTGCGGTGGTCAGCATGACGGTGTACAGCTTTGCAGCGCCGATAACGATGAAGATACGGCCGCTGGTGCGGACGGTCTCTGCAAAGGCAAACTTGATGTCCTCCCACTTGAGTTCGCGGTAGATGATGCCGCCGGCAAACAGACCGTAAACAACAGCGATCACGCCTGCCTCGGTGGGGCTGACGATACCCATGGTAATGGTGCCCACGATGATGATAGGCATGAGCAGGGCGGGCCAGCTCTCCCACAGGCCGTGCAGCACAGGGCCGATGGTGAAGTGACCGGGCTCCTTGGGCACGCCTTCTTTCTTAGCGAGGAAGTAGCTGACGATCATCTGTGCCAGACCGCACAGGATGCCGGGGATGATGCCGCCGAGGAACAGCTTACCGGTGGAGATGCCGCAGATACCGGCAATGACCACCATGGGGATGGACGGAGGAATGATGATGCCGATGGTGGAGGAAATGGCGGTAACGGCAACGGTAAAGTTCTTGGAGTAGCCCTTGCGGATCATTTCCGGCATGAACATGCCGGAAACACCAGCGGTATCGGCAACAGCAGAACCGGAGATGCCCGCAAAGATCATGCTGGAAAGCACGTTCACGTGAGCCAGACCGCCGTAGATGTGGCCGACGATGGAGTAGCAGAAGTCCATCAGGCGCTTGGAAATACCGCCCTTGGACATGGTGAAGCCGGCAAAGGTATACAGAGGGATGGCCAGCAGTGCAAAGCTGTTCATGCCCTCAAACATGCGCTGGGCAATGGTGACGGTGCTGCCGCCGCCCAGGAACAGGATGCCGCCCATGGCGGACAGGCCCAGACTCATGGCGATGGGCACACCCAGGAACAGCAGAACGAAGAATGAGATCAGCAGCCATGCGATCATTTGGATTCGCCTCCTTCAGGTTTCGTGGTAAGCTCAACCACCAGATTGAGAACGGCGGACAGGATGCACAGCACACCGGCAATGGGGAAGATGGTGTACACCTGACCCATGGTGAACTGCGGCATGGTGGAAACGGCCTGCTTTGCGCGGGTGCACAGCTGGTAGCCGCCGTAGGTGACCATGACGTAGAACAGGATGATGAACACATCACGGATAATGACAACGATCTTTTTGCCCAGCGGAGTCTTACCGAGGATGGAATCCACCACCTCCACGCGGAGGTTGGTGCCCATGGCGTTGATGCCAATGCAGGCAATGAGCATGGACCAGACGTTCAGATACTGGCTGCTCTCCATGTACCACTTGAAGCCGCCGATGCCGGGGATCAGGCGCAGCACAACGTTTGCGAACAGAATTACCATCATAGCCGCGCACAGAATGGCGGAAATGAGGGTGGTGATCTTGTCCAGAGTGGTTTGCAGTTTTTTCACAGTACAAACTCCTTTCCAAGTGCGATTCAGATAAAATGCAAAGGGACGAAGGGCACGCCCCTCGTCCCTTTGCTTCGGTTTTATTTCAAGGTTTTCTGGTCAGTGATCTCAGCGGGCTTCTTTCCATGCCTTCAGCTGATCCAGCAGGTCGCCGTAGGTATCAGCGTTGTCGGTCAGGACCTTTTCGGTCGCAGCTGCAAACGGAGCCAGTTCCGGGCTGTTGATCTTCATGCCCTTCTCTTCCAGAGCGGAGACCAAATCGTTGGTCTGCTGCTCGTTCAGCTCACGGTCGTAATCGGCAGATGCCTTTGCAGCGTCGGAAACGATCTGCTGCTGGTCAGCGCTCAGCTTGTTCCAGCTGCTCTCGGCAATGGTAAAGCACATGCCGGAGTAGATGTGGTTGGTGATGCTCAGGTACTCCTGAACCTCGAACAGGTTGTTGTTGTAGATAACGGGGATGGGGTTCTCCTGTGCATCGTAGGTCTTCTGCTGCAGAGCCTGATACAGCTCAGAGAAGCTCAGCGGCTGGGGGTTGGCACCCAGAGCGGTCATGGTAGCCATGATGACGGGGTTCTCGGGGGTGCGGATCAGCAGACCGTTCATGTCGGCAGGGCTGTTGATGGGGCCCTTGGAGTTGGTCACGCAGCGGAAGCCGTTGCAGTAGTGGGCCAGCACACGCATATTCTGGCTCAGCAGGCCTTCCTCAGCGGCAGCCTCGATGTCGCTGTCCATGAATGCCCATGCATCGTCGAAGGTCTCGAACTGGAACGGCAGTGCGGAAATGCCCATCTTTGCATCGTAGGTGGCAAAGTTGGAAGCGTCGGTGATGATGATATCCACCGTGCCGGAATCCAGAGCGATAGAGTTGATCAGGTCAGCATCGCCGCCCAGCTGGCCGGAGGGGTACAGCTGAACTTCCACAGCGCCGCCGGTCTTTTCGGCAACTTCTTCTGCAAACTGCTTTGCGCCCTTTGCACGGGGGTCTTCTTCGTTGGTGGAGAAGCCCAGCTTCAGGGTGACAGCCGAGCCGGAAGCGGCAGCGGAAGAACCGGTGGAAGCTGCAGTAGAGGCAGTGGAAGCAGCAGTGCTGGTGCCTGAGCCGCCGCAGGCAGCCAGACCCAGAGCAGCAGCGGAAATGCCAGCCACCTTCAGGAAGTCACGACGGGAAATCATCTTTTTCATAAGAATTCTCCTTCAAAAAAATATCTTCTCCTGAGCCGGTCTCGTGCTCCGGCTCTTGTTCCTTTTTTAAATGGTGCCTTTCTTTTCCAGCGCCTTTTTCAGCTCGGCTGCACCAAAGCGGGGGCTGCTGAGAACCACCTTGCCAAACTTATCGGCGATATACTGTTCGCAGTAGGCCATGCTGCCCTGTGCAAACACGATCACGTCTACCTTGTCGGCAATGGTACCGGCCATCTCGGTCATGCGGGCCTTGAACTGGTCCTGATCCAGACCGAATGCACCGTCCACCAGACAGTCCACCAGCTCCACGTGCCTGTTGCACTCGCGGGCCATGCGCAGGATGGTGCCCTTGGTGGGTTCCAGCGTGGTGGGCAGGGTAGCCATCACGCCGATGCGCTGGCCCTTGCGGACAGCCTCGCGGCACATCTCCTCGTCCACGCGGACGATAGGCACACCAATGTACTTTGCCACGTCCTGTGCGCTGTCGGCAACTTCGCCCACGCTGCTGCACAGGTTCAGCATGGCATCCACGCCTTCCTCAGCGGCTTTCATGTACATGCCGATCAGGCGTGCTGCCGGTGCAGTGGTCACATAGCCTGCCGCACGGACATCTGCCAGAATGCTGGGGTCCTGCAGGCTGTACAGCTCCACATCATCGCCCAGCTGCTTTTTGACCTCCTGCTCCACCAGTTCGATCAGTTCCGGGGTGGTGCTGGTATAGATCAGACCTACCTTCATAACGGAAAAGCCTCCTTTTGTTTTTCGCGTTCTCGTGCCGGACAAGCCCGCAGCAAAGGCTCTTTGCTACATCCTACCTTTAGTTCAATCTCAACAGCTTGTCCGTCTTTACATCCTACCATTAGATTACTCTTCGGTCCGCAAAAAGTAAATTGGCGAATAGCCGATATTTCGGGCCGGTTTTGGTCGTTCTGCACAAATGTGGGATGCAGGTGGTGAAAAATTCACTTCTTTCTGGACATCATCCCATCTTGCGGCGTATAATACCCTTAAAGAAAAAGACAGGGAAGGAGCCACCGGAACATGAATCCGTTTCAAAGTGATAACATCTGGAAAAAGAAGGCCCGGCAGGGCAAGGCGCAGCAGCATCCTCTCACGCCGCAGCAGGAGTGGCAAAAGCAGGTGAACAGCAGCAGCCTGTGGCTGGGCGGCGGCGTGGTGCTGCTGGCACTGTATCTGGCCGCTGTCCGCGCCGGCACCGTGGCGCTGGACGCAAGCGCCGTCGTGCTGATCGTGGTGGTGGGCTGCTTCTGCGTATACACTGCCGCATCCCTCGGCAGGCTGATGAAGAACAAGCCGGAGGAAAAGGCAGCAAAGAAGAAAAAGAAAGCAAAAAAAGATTGATAACGCGTACAGAAAGCCAGAAAATCTGCGGATTTTCCGGCTTTTGTTTTTCGGCTTCCCGCGCAGAGCGCAATCGTGTAGGGCAGGTTTTATGGCTTTTATAAAATTCTTCTCCGCCGGGTACGTTCTCTTTTGCGTGCCAAAAGAGAACCAGAAAAGCACCCGCTACTTTCGAAGCGCGGGAGGCACGAATTAAGGGCTACTCGCCCTTAATAATCCCAAAGAAGATGGGCTCCATACAAAAAATCCAAGTCGCTTCGCTAAAGGATTTTTTGTGTTGCGCCGATTTGAAGTCGCTTATGCGACGAAACGTAAGGGCAATAGCATAGTTTTATTGCTTTGCGACTGTTTCCGCAGGAAACGAGCAAGAGCAGATGCCGTTTACCGCCACGACTCCTTCCCGTGAAAAAGCAAACAAGCCAGCCCCGCAGGGCTGGCTTGTTTGCAATATTTAAAATAATTTTTCCTCTGATATTGTCAGAGCAGAGCGGAGACAATTCTAAATCATCAGAGTGTCAACCCAGTAAAATTTCCACCGCTTCCCGCAGGGTGGACACTTCGCCCACATTGCCCGGGAAGATGATGTACGGAGTGCCGGGGAACAGGCTTTCGGCACCGGTCTGCCATACCGGGATGCCCGGCCGGATCTGGCCCAGCACCTTGGCGCATTTCACGCGCAGGGCCTTCACGCCCACGTCGCTGCTGGTGATGCCGCCCTTTGCCACCACAAAAGCCGGGGAAGCGGTCAGCCTGCCCACGCAGCTTTGCAGTGCATCGCTGATGGCAACGCTGCGCACGAGGGCTGCTTCCGGGGTGTCGTCCGGCAGGGTGAGCACCACGCGCTTTGTGGACACGCAGCAGGTGATGCCCTTTGCGATCTGCTGTGAGCAGTGGGCCACGATGGCGGCTGCTTCCTTTTCCAGCTCGCCCGGCACCAGCACCTTGTCGCTGTCCATCTCAATAAACTCGATGCCCTGTACTTTTTTCAGTTCTTCCAGCTGGGCCGTGGTCTTTTTGGTGTGGCTGCCCACCACGATGATGCCGCCTGCCTTGCTTTCCTGCGTGACCATCTTTTCCCGGGTGAGCAGCGGCTGGTCGGAAATATTGCCGATGGCCTTGACCAGTGCGGCCGCACTGCGGATGGTGAAGTGACGGCCCTTTGCCATGGCGCGGTACAGTGCCACTGCAAACACCTTCACATCGCAGTCCGCCACTGCGTTCACGATCACATGGCCGTAATCGTGCACCGCCAGCAGCTGGGCCTCGATGCCGTCAAAGTCCATGGCGCGCAGGCTTTCCAGCGAGATGCAGGTCACGTCTCCTGCACGGACTTTGCCGCCGGTTTTTTCCTCAATGTATTCGCACAGGTTGCTGGCGTGGTAGCCAAAGGTCTCGTCCTTGGCAAATTCGGTCTGGCCGCAGGGCACAAGCTCTGCGCCGTAGCGCACATAATGCACGTTGTCCAGTGTAAAGCGTCCGCCCTCGCGGAAGTAGGGGCACAGGATGTCGCCATCCATTTTGTAACCGTTCTCAGCCTCCGTCACCTCGCGCAGCAGGTCGGTCTCCAGCGGGTAGTGGCCGCGCAGGGTGGAGTCGCCGCGGCTGATGATAAGGTAGTCCATGCCGAACTCGCGGGCCACCTTGGCGGTGTTCTCCGCGATCTCGCGGTGGGCCTTGGTGGTCTCGGCCTCGGTAAAGCCGCGGCTGTTGGTCAGAATAAAGAAGAGCTTTTCCGGCGCAGCAAAGCCCTTGCGCAGGCTTTCTACCATCCAATCTGTATAAACATAAATATCATGTACCGTCTGTACGCCGGTAGGGTCGTCGTCCAGCACAATGATCTTGCGGTTGCTGGCGGCAGCTTCGGCGGCAAGGGCGGCGTTCAGTTTTTCCTCATCCACCTGCGGAAAATTGGCCAGAACATCGGCACTGCGGATCTGTTCCATCTGAAGCTCCTCCTTTATTCGTACAACACCTGTGCGATCAGCACCAGCGGCTCGTCGCCCAGGCAGGCGATCTGGTGGGTGTCGCCGGGCATGGCGGCAATGATGTCGCCCTTCTCCAAGATCTGCTCCTCGCCGTTGATGATGTGGACAGCGCGGCCGGAGACGATGACCATGCTTTCCATCTCGTGCTCATGCGTGTGCCTGCCAATGGTCACGCCCGGTGCCAGCGTGTGGCGCACGTAGGCGCGGCCCTTGCCCAGCATTTCGGCAGGCGCATCCAGCAGGCGTTCCATCATCACGGTGCCCTCGCCGCCCATGCAATGGGGGATCGGAGTGGGTTTCATCTCAGAAGCTTTCTTATATAACATCCCATGTTCCACCTTTCGAGTCATCTGCAGCAGCATACGGCAGAGTGTTTTTAAACATCCTACCTTTCAAGTCAAGTCCATTATACATGAGCGCAAGCGGAATAGCAAGATTTTTTCCTGAAAAGCTGTTCAATTTTGTGCAATGCGTTTTGTGCAATCTGGCTGATATCCCTCCGTTCCTGCCCCGCAGGCATACAAAAAAGCTTCCCCGCCGCAGGCACGCAGCCCACGGAAAGGGAAGCTTTTGTCTGATTCAATTTCGGGTGCATCTGACGGAAGTAGTACACCGCAGCATAACACTCCGCTTTCCTTTTTTCGGATCCCGAAATAAATTGGAACTCTGCACATGTTCAAGCTGCAGTTTTTGTGTTTTTTTCAGAGAATCCGTTTTTTGTTGCCGGAGCAGCGTTTCTTTTGTATAATGGCAGTGATGGAAGGCCGATGCCTTTTGCAGGTTTTTAATCACGACGTTTCAAAAGCGAGGTGTACTGATTATGGAATGGGCAAAATTGCTGTCAACTGAAAAACTTTCTTCTGAACCTCCTGAGCCCGATTCGTTCAAGGAGTATCCCATCAATGCATTTGAAAAGGACTACAGCCGGATCGTTTCCAGCGCTGCATTCCGCAGGCTGCAGGATAAAACGCAGGTGTTTCCTCTGGATAAGAGCGATTTCATCCGAACCCGCCTGACGCACTCGATCGAAGTCTCCACGATCGCCCGGCAGCTTGGCATCATGATCTCCAAAAACACAACACCGTACAAGCCAACTGATATTGCTGTGCCGGAGGATGCCGAAGCCATCGCATCGGTCCTGCTCTGCGCCGGCCTTTTGCACGACCTCGGCAATCCGCCCTTCGGGCATTTCGGCGAGACCGTGATCGGTGACTGGTTCAAAGAGAACCTCGACCATGTAAAATACAAAGGACAGCCCCTTCGCAGCTGGTTATCCAAGCAGATGATCGCTGATCTGGAAAATTTTGAGGGCAATGCACAGGCGCTGCGGATCCTGCTGAAAGCAAAACACGGTTCCAGCCTCAATCTGTCCAAAGCGATCATCAGCACGCTGGTAAAATATCCCACCGACTCCTGCTCCGTTGATAAAGGCAGTGCGGATATCCGAAAGCACAAACTCGGCTTCTTCGCTGCAGAACAGGAGACTTTTGAGCAGATCTCGGAAGCGGTTGGGACCACCACTCCCGACAAAGGCATCGTGCGCCATCCGCTGACCTACCTGCTGGAAGCAGCCGACGACATTGCATATTCTACTGCCGATCTGGAAGATGCCTTTAAAAAGGGCCTGTTCACCCTTGACCAGTTCATTGAATATTACACAAATTCTTATGACCATTCAAAGATCGTTCCCCACAGAAGCCCTGAGTACTTCTCCGATGAGCGGATTCAAGAACTTTCCGCGCTGCGCGGTGCAGACCACACCCCAGAAAACGACAGCGCTGCATTTAAAAAATGGCTCACCCAAACGCGTCAGTGGCTGATGTATGTAGCCATCTACCGTTTTTCCTGCAAATATAAAGAGATCATGGCCGGAACCTACTGCGGTGATCTGTTTGAAGGAACCAATCACGCCATCACCATTGACATCCTGAAAGGGGCCATGCGGAAATTCGCCTTCGATACGCCCGGTATCCTGAAACTGGAGCTGTCCGGACAGGTCATTCTCGATTTTCTGCTGGATCATTTTGTTCCCGCCGTGCTGTACTATGACTCTGCATACTGCACCGACGGGCAGGCACCTTCCAAGGCCGACAAAAAGCTTCTCGCCATCTTCTCCGGCAATTACAAGCAGGATTACCAAAACGCCCGAACCGGCACGGAACCTTTTGACTTGTACCTCCGGCTGCTGATGGTCACCGACTATATCAGCGGCATGACAGATTCCTATGCCCGCACGCTGTACCGCGAGCTTAGCGGTATTGAATAACGCTGCCCTGTTCAGATCCCACGTGCCCGGTTCGTCTGCCGCTTATGGGCTACGGCATGATCGTTCAAAAACTGCTGATACATCACTCTGGAAGCCTCGCACAACTTCAAATCAGGTGCCAGCTTTTTTACGAAGACACTGCTTGCGAATGCGAACGCCTTTTGAATTGCAAAATGATTTTTCAGTTGCTATACTGGGCTTATCAAATTTTTTCGGGAGGATGTCGCAGTGACCGCACAGACAATGCAAATCGGGAACAGACCTTGCCGCATTTACGGCGAAGCCCATGCAGAATACCTACTGCTCCAAATGACAGGCGAACATGAGTTGCAGAGCATAGACAACGAAGTGGTTGCTATCGCACAAAGCGGCCAGAACTTTCTGTTTGCGGCCATCCCGGTGGAAAGCTGGAACGATGCACTTTCCCCGTGGGAAGCCCCTGCTGTGTGGGGAAAACAAGGATTTGGCGGCAAGGCTACGGAAACCCTGTGCTTTCTGACAGAGCAGGTCATTTCCACACTGAAGCAGCAGTATCCTCTCCCGGAAAAAGTCAAAATCATTCTGGGCGGCTACTCGCTGGCCGGGTTGTTTGCATTGTGGGCATCCACCCAGACTGATCTGTTCTATGGTATCGCCGCCGCATCTCCCTCGGTGTGGTTTCCGGAATGGATGAAGTTTGAACAGCAGCACCCGATACAGGCACAGCACATTTATCTGAGCCTTGGCAACAAGGAAGAGCATACGAAAAACGCTGTCATGGCTGCGGTAGGTGATAACATCCGCACCCTGCACAGTCGGCTTGCAGAGCGTGGCGCAGACTGCACCCTTGAATGGAACAGCGGCGGGCATTTCAAAGACGCCGATTTGCGTACCGCGAAAGCCTTTCGGTGGGCGATGGAGGAAAGCCGATGAATATTTTGATCGATGCAGACGGCTGCCCGGTGGTGGACCTGACATTGCAGATTGCAAAACAGTTCGGCGTTCCTATCATCATCCTGTGCGACACCTCTCACCAAATCGAGCGGGAAGGTGCGCAGACGCTGGTGTTCGATAAAGGGGCAGACAGCGTAGACTTTGCCCTCGTCAACCGGGTAAAACCGGGGGATATTGTTGTAACACAGGACTACGGCCTTGCGAGTATGTGCCTTGCCAAGCGCGCACGGGTGCTGAATCAGAACGGTTTGGAATACACCGCCGACAACATGGAAGCTCTCATGCTGCGGAGGTATGAAAACAAAAAGCTCCTCCGTGCCGGAAAGCACCCCAAGGGGAGCGCAAAGCGGACGAAGGAGCAGGATGAAGCATTTGTCACCACACTGACAGATATTTTAGCGAGCATCTGATTTTCTGAACGGAACACCGGCGAATTTTTTCGCGTCACATTCTCTGTAAGTGAAACCCGTCAGAACAAAGCACCTCTCCACTGCATGAAATCATTGAGATACCGCTGCTTTATCCTCTGGCCACGATCTTCTGAGCGCCGCATAGGAAATAAGGAAGTTTGCAAGCCAACCTGCCGGGACTGCAAGCCAAACAAAAGCAAT
>ENA-UEPG01000244-UEPG01000244.1-human-gut-metagenome-genome-assembly--contig:-NODE-244-length-58202-cov-7.358073_pt1 | contig 58202 bp, 49 predicted proteins | sample MGYA00242893_ERZ507902 | MGnify/ENA primary metagenome ERZ507902 (study PRJEB26167, sample SAMN06115491) | human gut metagenome | host: Homo sapiens | place: China:Gansu | collected 2015-04-23 | study...
AAGTTATATTAAATACTTGTCAATTGTTATCCTATTCAATGCTGTACTCATTAACACTTCACAAATCCTAACGGCACACATTGCTATAAGTCTTGTAAATAACAGACTCATTGAAAACATAAATACTCCTAAGAAACAAATAACTAATCCTACAAATAAAAAAATTATTGCCATAGACTTATACGGTGAATAATGTTCCAAAATCGTATACAGAATTTCAGAAGTTCCATAATCCATCCATCTATTCGTAATTGACAAAGTAGTAATTACCTCTCCCCATTCATTAGAAAAATCTCCTCTGAAAATATAAGGAATAATACTTGTTACTTCCAATAAAAACATAAATATATATGACATAAAAACAATATGCAGAATATGCTTTAACGCCCATTTAGTCTTTCCTTCACGTATTACACAATACATCTCTGAATAATTCAGGAATGGTACCTGTGAAAAATAGTAAATTGCTATGGGAACAAATGCACACATATAACTAAGATTACACAAAAAGAATGGCAAAGTCATAACATTAACCTTATATCCTGTATCTGATGCGAAATTTAGAATTGGCACAGAAAAGACAATATTGCATAATAACATTAAAACAATTGTGGTAATGGTTCTTGTGGAAAATACTTTATACTGAATAGAATAAATATTGTATCTAATATATTTTAAAAAATTATCCAACAACAATCCTCCTCATTCTTCTTATAATCAGCATTGTTATAATTCCAACTATAACAATTGTAATTAAACCTAACATTATTATTGCTTCTGATGTATCCTTCATATTAAAAAAATCAACTGAATATACATATTTGTATCCGTTATAATTGGGTAAAATATACTCCAAACTATAACTACCTACTGTAATTAGCAGAACCGGAACGCACATAATAAGTAGTTTATTCTTTATATATAATGACATTAACAGAGAGCTTAACGATGTAATTCCGTATAATATACTTTTAGTTCCCACGCTGCACAGAAAAAATATTAAATAATTTTTATTTTCTAACATTCCACTAAAAGTTTTATCTGTCATATATGAATAAATATATTGATTGTTAATTTCTCCTCCTGCAACTTCCCATTGAAATCCAAACAATACATAGGATACTCCTGCAAACAATAACATTCCTGTAATAAATGTAACTATGCTGTTAATAAAGACACATATTATCTTAGACATTACATATCCATTTATATTTCCTCTTGTTATGCTATATATATAATTTCCCTGTGACAAATCATCACAAATACAGTCTGCATATACGAAAGAAATAATTATAAAAATTAATATTCCTATTTGACTCCAAAAGGTTACTTCATTAAAATATTCAAATATTGAATTGGAGGAAAATACATTTACAAATGAATATCCCTGCTTTTCTGCACATGCCAAGAATGGTAAGAATGCTATTACTATTACCGTAAATATGAATTTGCTATTCACAAAAGCCCTATACATATCCATTTTTAAATAATTTAACATTACTCTCATTGCACTTCCTCGCCTGTTTCTGCATTAATAAGTAACTGTTCAACTCTTGTACCCTCATCGCTTTCTTCAAGCATATGGCACTGATAGATAGGTGTAACTTTATTATCATTAAACAAATCTGACATATAACACAGATTAAAGGAATTAATGGTGTATTTCTCTGTTCCAATTATTTTCCCATATTTATTTGAAACTATATCAAGAACAGCTTGTGGTTGAATAATCTTTACCTTTTTCCCCGTATTCTCGATTTTTAAAGCACACTCCATATCTAATGATTCAAGCCCTCTTTTAGATACAACAGCCTGAATGGAACTATTGCAATCTTCATAATTTATCATTATTCCACCATACTTATGATATTCTACAATTCCATTCTTCTTCTGACGAATTACAAAATAATAGCAGTCATCGTCCTTTGTCCATTTATCTTTATATACAGATTTGTCCTCTTGCCCCTCTACGTCTTCAGCATATTCTTCTTCTTCCAATGTATTATGTTCCAAACCATAGCAACTAAACTCAATGTCACCTAATTGGATTCCTAATAGCTCTAATTTATCCAATAACACATTTAATGCTTCCTCTCTTGACATAAAATCTAAATCCGTATCCTTTAAGAATTTGTCTCCATTGTATTTTTCATCCCTTGGATCTAATCTGACACAGTTCATCAAATTCCAATAAAACTCAGTTGTAAAGTACAAACCTTCTTTATTATCAATCCTTATCTGGTTTCCCTCTTTATCCTGATAATACTCTTTAGTATTGTCAGGAACATCATATGATACTTTTTCAGCTTTATCTAAAAATATATCTTTTGTTTTTTCAACATCGATTTTATATGGCTTTACAACTACTTCATCAATACTGTCTGGTACTTTCTCTATAGTTGTATCCAGAGACAAATTGTCTCCGGATACAGTAAATTTCTCGGAAGTATTGTTAGTTGTTGTTTTTTGCTTGCTTTTATTAGCTTTACATCCTGTGAAACATATACTCAAAGTAATGGCACATAAACATAAAGCTAAAGCTTTTTTTATTTTAAAACAGAACATTACTTACCTTCCTTTCATTTATGGAGTATATTTACCTTTACTACGTACACTATTTATACTTCCGCTATAATATCCTGCAATCAAATAATAATATTCTTTAGCCGGTACCTTATAAGTATAATTTGCACTCTTTGTAGTATTTAAATTAGTTTTACTAATTACCAATTCATTAGAAGTCACGTTTTTAGGATATCCCCATTGCAAAGAATGCACTCTCATTTTTCCCTTTCTAGCACTACAACTAAAATATGTTGGTCTAACATAAAATTTTGCTTCGTAATTAGCTCCACCATCTTTTGATGTTCTTAAGGATTTATTATCATCTGAACTGCTACCTGTTTTAGTAACTGTCAAATCATAATTAGATGTTCCTGCATATGCCGGAATAATAGTAGTTGCACTCAATGTACAAATCATTGTCATTGTTAAAATGCTTTTTAAAAATTTCTTTTTCATTTTTCTCTTCTCTCCTTTACTTCTACTTTCTGCTGTAAATATGTAAAACAACGTTGTTTCTACTGATATGCTAGCAATTTTCCAAACTCATACCTGTTATACTATGTTTTAGTCATCTGCTTCCCCCTCCTTACACAATTTTTGTCTATGTAATTACACGCGCATATGATAACATAATTTCAATTTCCATATTATACTTTTGGCATTTTTGGTATGTTTTTTGGCTTTTTTGGTAATTTTTCGTCAAAAAAAAAGAAAAAATTGCAGGTTTCTGCTGTAGCCCGACAGGTTGAAATATCACCTTCTACTATTTTTAGAATAATGAAGAATATTAAATACCCAAGCCTTCTGCTCTTCCAAAGTCTTATGATTTTATGGAATCAAAAAAAAGCTGTGCCAACGAATTTAATCGTTAAAGCAACAGCTTCTTTTTAGAAGACTTACTCAGTCCACTTTTATAACTAATTCATTTATATTTATTTTTAAGCTTCTACTGCTTTGTTTGTTTTTTCAAAAAGCTTTCTTACACCCTGGATTGCTACGATTACACCAAGACATAATAACAATACTGCAAAGATTAACTGTAATGTCATACCAAATGTTAATCCTGTTGTAAATAACTGACCAAATAATCTGTAGATTGTCATGCCAAGTGCTGTAAATGTTACTGCCATCATAAAGAACATTGGAATCCAAAGCATAGCGCCCTGACGTTTTGTTTTCTTTAAGAATACAGCACATGCAACTAATGCTAATACTGATAATAACTGGTTAGCTGAACCAAATAATGGCCAGATTTCTGCATAACCAACTTTTGCAAGTAAGTATGAAAGTACTAATGTTAAGATTGTTGCAAAATATTTGTTTGTTACTACTTTCATGAATGGGTTCAAGTTGTCCATATCTGTATCATCATCAATGAAGAATTCCTGGAATGAAAGTCTTCCTACTCTGGCTACAGAGTCAAGTGATGTTAAAGCAAATGCTGAAACAGCAAGGTTAATTAATGTAAATACCAACTGATGAGGTAAACCTGCTACTGATAAGAAGTTTGCAATAGCTCCTGCAAAAATCTGAGGCTGTGTAACAAGTCCCTGCTTTGCTGCTTCACCTGTTGCAAATGATGCAACTGCGATAAGTGCGATAACTGCAAGCATACTTTCCATTAACATTGCACCGAATGAAACAGGAAGCATATTTTTTTCATTTTTAATCTGCTTTGATGCTGTACCTGATGAAACAAGTGAATGGAAACCTGAAACGGCACCACATGCAATTGTTACAAACAAGATTGGGAATAAGTACTGTCCATCAACATTGAAACCATTAAATGCTGCAAGGTTACATGATGGATTAGCAACGAATACACCAATAATTGCACCAACAATCATAAATATAAGTAAGTAACTGTTAAGGTAATCTCTTGGCTGAAGTAATGCCCAAACAGGAGCAACACATGCTACCAATACATAAGCAAAAATAATAATGTGCCATACTTCTCTTGATAAATAAACCGGACACTTAAGTCCAACTGCTACTGCGAAAATAAGAAGTGCAATTGCAATTGCTGTGTTAACCCATTTGTTTAATTTACCATATTTTAATAACATACCAAGTGCTACAGCTTCTACAATAAATATAATTGATGTCATTGCTACTGAACCGTTAGCTGCAACCTTGGCACCTGTTTCAAGATTGAATCCGTTAAATGTTCCTGCAACTACGTCAGCAAAAGCTGCGATAACAAGAATACAGAATAACCAACAGAAAGCTAAGAATAATTTCTTACCAACTCTACCAATGTACTCTTCAATAATAAAACCTATTGTTCTACCTTTGTTTTTAACTGATGCATACATTGAAGCAAAATCCTGAACTGCTCCGAAGAAAACACCACCAATTAAAATCCAAAGTAAAACAGGTAACCATCCAAAAATAGCTGCCTGAATAGGTCCGTTAATAGGACCTGCTCCTGCAATTGATGCAAACTGATGTCCAAAAACAACGTTTGTGTCTGCAGGTACATAGTCAACTCCATCTTCCATCTCATAAGCTGGTGTCTTAGCGTTTGGATCGATACCCCATTTGTTCTGAAGATAACGACCATATAACAGATAAGCACCGCCAAGAACTACTATGGCTATAACCATCATTAATATTCCACTCATTTTTTCATCCTTCTTTCTTATTATTTTTTCATCCTTTGTGGATAATAAATTGTTTCTGTTAAGACAAAAGCGAAAACCATAAAATATAAGAAAACTTCCTATTAGTGTTATAAAATCTAATTATTAGAATTGCTACATGGATTGAGCTCTAACAATTCTAAAAAAAGAAAACGCCTTTGTAGTTTTAAAAACTACAAAGGCGACTATAAACTAACCGTGGTACCACTTTGTTTGCTGTATTAAAATACAACCACTTAACACTGTCAAAATTAACAGCTTCTTCTGTAACGTGAAGAACACGTCCCAACCTACTTGCCGTAACTTTCGGTGAGCTGCTCCCGGGTGATGTCCTTATAGATACCATCTGTCACTTCTCAGCTTCTGTGACTCTCTGTAATCAGGCAACCTCTATATGATGTATCCCGTTCATTGCATTTCGTTTTTTTGACTGTCACTAGTTTACCACTTTAACTTGCTACATTCAAGGTTAAATATTGCCCATAATTTCTTGATGATTTTTATGATTTTTTGTACATTTTTTAATATTTGCCTTACAACTTTATGCTTTTTCCCCTTTTTAACTAAATAAACAGTTTTTTTAGTTTTTTCATACTGATTTTTGGTAAACTTTTTTGTGTACATTTTACAAAATATTAATACATTTTAGCAAAAATATGTTAAAATCTAATTATAGGCTATTAAGTATGAATAGCAGAAAAATATAAGCTTATTGTATTATATATTTTTATTGGATATAGTCCATATTATTTTACTAAAGCTGACAGGTTTGAAAGGAGATTTTTACAATGGCAAACAGAATTATGTTAAACACAACATCTTATCACGGAGCAGGAGCTATTGATGAAATAGCAACAGAAGCAAAAGCACATGCATTTAAGAAAGCTTTTGTTTGTTCTGATCCTGATCTTATCAAATTTAATGTTACATCTAAGGTTACAGACATCTTGGACAAGAACGATTTAGCTTACGAAATTTATTCAGATATCAAAGCTAACCCTACTATTGAAAATGTTCAGCACGGTGTTCAGGCATTCAAGAATTCAGAGGCTGATTACATTATTGCAATTGGTGGTGGTTCTTCAATGGATACAGCTAAAGCTATTGGAATCATTATTGCAAATCCTGAATTCGAAGACGTTCGTAGTCTTGAAGGTGTTGCACCTACTAAGAAGCCTTGCGTTCCTATTATTGCAGTACCAACAACAGCCGGAACTGCTGCAGAGGTTACAATTAACTATGTTATTACAGACGTTGAAAGAAAGCGTAAATTCGTTTGTGTTGATCCACACGATATGCCAATTATAGCAGTTGTAGACCCTGATATGATGTCATCAATGCCTAAGGGACTTACAGCTTCAACAGGAATGGATGCTCTCACTCACGCAATTGAAGGTTACACAACAAAGGCTGCTTGGGAAATGACAGATATGTTCCATCTTAAAGCTATCGAAATTATTGGCAAATCACTTCGTGGTGCTGTAGAAAACACAAAAGAAGGTCGTGAAGGAATGGCTCTTGGTCAGTATATTGCAGGAATGGGCTTCTCTAACGTAGGTCTTGGTATTGCACATTCTATGGCTCATACACTTGGTGCCGTTTATGATACACCACATGGTGTTGCCTGTGCTATGATGCTTCCAATTGTTATGGAATATAACCAGGAATGCACCGGAGAAAAGTACAGAGAAATTGCCCGTGCACTTGGCGTTGAAGGTGTTGACTCAATGTCAGTTGAAGAATACAGAAAAGCTGCAATTGATGCTGTAAAACAGTTATCAGCAGATGTTGGAATTCCTTCAAAACTTGAAGCAATAAAAGAAGAAGATTTACAGTTCCTTGCTGAATCTGCTGCTGCAGATGCTTGTGCACCTGGAAATCCAAAAGATGCAAGTGTTGAAGATTTCAAAGAATTATTTAGAAAAATTATGTAATAATTATTTTTAAGAGTTATAATATACGGAAGTACGAAAGTGCTTCCGTATTTTTTTGCAATGAGTTTTTATAGTAACTCTTTTCAACAAATTTTATTACAAGTTCGTTTTGCTTTGTAAAAAATACAGTACTATTTTAGAGAGGATGGTTTTCCTATGAATAATCAGGAAGAATTAATAGAAACAGAATATAATCGTGCAGTAAATCTTTGGAATGAAACATACTCAGAATGTAAGCTTGTAGACTTGAAAGGCAAACCTCTTTCTGTTGAACCTATGTTTGATATTTGTCTTGACATATTTGCAAGCAAATGTAAGAAAGTTTTGGACTTTGGCTGTGGAACGGGCGATATCATTTTCCAATGTTACGAATTTGGTAACACCGGCTACGGTCTTGGCGTTGACGTATCTGAAACCGGAATTAACTATGCAACAAAAATGGCAAAAATTAACAACTATGATAATCTGGAATTTAAAGTTGGAAATATTTCTGCTCTGGATTCTTATGAGGATGGCTCTTTTGATGGCATTATTTTGTCTAACGTTCTTGATGTAATGCCAAAAAATGTAGCTGCAGAAACATTTTCAAAACTTACACGTCTAATTCCTAAAGGTGGACTTATGTTTGTAAAACTAAACCCATATTATGAGGAAGGCTACCTTGAGTCTTTTGGATTTAAGCCTATTGCCAACAATTTGTTTGAAGAAGATGGGGTGCTTAGATACCGCGAAGTTGATACCGCCTCATGGAAGCAGGCATTTGAAAAATATTATGAAATAATACGTTATCTTGAATTTCCTTACCCTTGGCAGGAAGGAATGAACCGACTGTTTCTGTTGCAGAAGAAATAAAATTCATGTATGATATGTCCAAAAAGGGATTCATGCAAACACGTTGATTTTATCGTTTGCAAAGAATCCCTTCTAAAATTCCAATCTTGTATCTATTAAGATTTTTATTTTTTATCTGACATTAGTTTCTTAATACCATGTTTTAGTCCATCAACTGTTAACGGGTACATGTCTACCAGCTCACGTATCTTGCCTTCTGATTCCATCCAGTACATGCTGTCTGCCTGACTATGAAATGATGGGTTGAGCCATATTGTATGTGGATATTTTTTTGCAAATATCTGCATCCATTCGTAGCCTGACAAGCCGTTGTTAGGACCGCTGTAGTTACCGTTTTTGTCATAAAACTCTTCTGGTGCCATACCTGCATCGCCTACAATTATGACTTTGTAATCCTTGTCATAATTCTTAAATGCCCAAGATGTGTCTATCCAGTCACCGCTATTACATTCCGGATTCTTGTACAACTTGGCATAAATACAGTTATGAAAATAAAAAGTTTTTACATCCTTAAAATGGTTCGCCTTGTGAACTGCCTGAAATAGTTGATTGCACAACTCGCTGTAAGGATACATTGATCCACCACTGTCAAACAAAAGCATTAACTTAACTGTATTCTTTCGTGGCTGCTGAAATTCAAGTTTCAAATAACCACCCTGATTACATGTTGAGTCGATTGTTCCATCTATATCTAATTCCGTTTTTGGCAAATCAAGCTTTCTTGAATACTGGCGAAGCTCCCTTAAAGCAACCTGAAACTGACGCATTGTAAGCTTTGTATCTCTACGAAAATCCTTGTAACGACGCTCTCCCATTACTGCAAAAGCTGTCTTCATTCCTGCCTGGTCGCCAATCTTAATACCACCGGCAACTCGTCCGTTTCTACCAAACTCAGAGCCACCACCGCTACCAATCCAGTATTTACCACCGTTGTGCTCACTGTTCTGCTCAGCAAGTCTTTCCCTAAACATACGATGAACCTCGGCAGCTTCACGCTCTGATCTTGTATCAACATACCTATCAGGATCTGTCATCTCTCCCATCTCACTGTCAGTATGAAGCCATTCATTTATCTGATCCAAATTTAATTTTTTGTCTTTAATATTTTTAAAATACTCTAAGAAGCTGGCGTCTAATTTGTCATAGTCACCTTCATTTTTTACAAATATAGTACGACATAAGTAATAAAAATCCGTAAAATTAGAATGAGCCAGGTCTTTATCCAAGGCGTCCATCAAAGTAAGCCATTCTGTTGTGGATATGTTAAGACCATTACTTCTCATAGTATAGAAAAAGGAAGTAAACATATTATTCCTCCATTCTATTACAGATTCATTCTTACTACTGTTTCTAAATCTTCATCCTTCTTAATAAGCACACCAAGATATGGTAATTTCTGCTCAATAGTATCAGGATCAACGCCACCTATCATTAACGCTCTAATCCAATCAATAAATTCTGACGTACTTGGCTTCTTTCTAATATCTCTAATATTTCTGATTTTGTAGAAAGTCTTCATTGCCTGCTCCAAAAGATTCTCTTCCAAATTTTCAAAATGAGCATTTACAATAAGCTTCATTAATCTTTCGTCAGGGAAGGTAATATAATGGAAAATACAGCGTCTAAGGAAAGCGTCCGGCAATTCCTTTTCTGCGTTAGATGTAATAATAACAATTGGTCTAACCTTTGCCTTAACTGTTTCTTTAGTTTCATTAATATAAAATTCCATCTTGTCCAATTCCCAAAGCAAGTCATTAGGAAATTCCAAATCTGCCTTGTCAATTTCATCAATTAACAAAACAACCTGTTTATCTTTCTTGAAAGCCTCGCCAAGCTTTCCAAGTTTAATATATCTTGAAATATCGTCAACACCCTCTACACCAAACTGGCTGTCGTACAAACGCTGAATTGTATCGTATATATACAAACCATCCTGAGCTTTAGTTGTTGATTTAATATTCCAAATAAGCAGTTCCATATCCAATGATTTAGCTACTGCTTCTGCTAACATAGTCTTACCTGTTCCCGGTTCACCTTTAATCAATAAAGGCTTCTGCAATTTAGTAGCCACTTCCACAGATGCCATTAAATCATCTGATGCCACATAAGTATCTGTTCCTGTAAATCTTGTTTCTTTTGACATTTAAAAATTCCTTTCGCCGGTTTTACTTTTTTCGCTATTTGCGTAAATTATAACATATGAAACAAATAAAATCATTTTATTTATTAAACAAATTAATATTTATGAATTATTAAATTTAATATTTGTTAATTATCAACTTTAATCTCTTGATGCACTTGTCAATCCATTAAATTAACAATCTGATAATCTTTAGTAATCTGTAAATGTTTATCTTTTTTCATTCATAGATTTCACGATTTCACCAAATCGCTCCACAATCTTTCCGTAATTCTCCTTAAAATGAGGATACAGACAATCGCTGCAATCCTTAATTCCATTATCCAAATACCTAAAATTGCCACCACACTTATCGCCCAAAGTATAAAGAGGACAATAGCAAAATAAACAATTAAAATTATTTTCATCAGCATTCTTGTGACAAGGGAAGAATTCACATTTCCTATGAGAAAAATAGGAAAATTCTTTTTCCTCCCAATATTTCTTAGACATCTCTTCCTTTTTATCCATATTTTTCAAAAAAACTCCTTCTTTTTTTACAATATTCATTTTTATTTCATATCTAATTCACAAAATAACCACACTTTCACTCTATACTATAACCATAGCAAACGAGAAACAGTTTTTAAACAAAACAGCAAAAAATTTTTTCAGAAAAAGATTCATAGTCCGATTAAATTCGGATTGACATATATTAGTTTTTTTATTTTCTACTCCTTCTTATTAGAACATCCTTCCCTCGGATGTTCTAATTTTTTTTTACAGCCTTCAAGGTCATACTCCACCTGTGCTTGCACAAAGGTGGAGTAATGACCTTAGAAGGCGCCCCAAAATGAGTAATATCGTGAAACAACAGTTTCACGATATACGAATTTTGGGGGCACAGATTGCTTTGGCAATCTGTGTAAAAAAAATATTTTGAATTAAACTTCCAAAAAATCCAATCCATCCCCGGAATTCAAATACATCATCATAAGATAAGCCCCTCGAAGTGTTACTCTTTCTTCCTTTAATATTCTCTTCACCTGCTCCTTATCTGCCAGCATAACCTGTATGCGCTCGGCACTTTCAAGCTGCTGCTCCACTTCTTCAACGTGAATTGTTCCAAAGACTGTGCTATTTGACTCATCTGTAAAACCCGGTCCCATATAAAAAGGTCTTCTAAATGCTTCATTGCCACCTTTATATACTTTCAAATCGAAACCTGTTTCTTCCTTAATTTCTCTAACAGCCGACTGCTCTGCCACTTCTCCCGGATCTATGATTCCTGCTGGAAGTTCATAAATATATTCGTCCAAAGGATATCTATATTCCTTAATTACTAATAATCTTGGTTTTTCCTCATCTGTTACAGCATAAACAACAATGCCCTCAGGAGTATTGTCTTTAGTTTTTAATTTAATATGTTCTTCATCTCTTCTTGATACAAAATAATAGTCAAAGACTTTTCCTTCTCTATCTACCGCATCTAATTTGTATAAATTAAGAAATGGATTATCTGATTGTTTCTTTACCTTTTTATAATTAGACATAAAAACCTCTCTACATTATCCTTAAATCTTTACTCTTAAAAAGACCGCTTACTTTATATGGTAAGTGGTCTCTTTGATATTATGCAACTATAATTGTATATGCCTTTAAAAATTCTTTTCCCGGCTCTACTTTATTTATATTGTTCTTCTGTGAAATTTCCTTATTAAAACCTCTGTCGTCACAACGTCCCATCCATGGCTCTAAGCATACAAATGGAGCATCCTTAACTGACCAAATTCCGAAACTTGGGAACCCTTCACATTTCATTCCAACATAAGGTGTTCCATCCTTGTGACATACCCATGCTTCTTCAATCTGAGTTCCATCCAAAATAAGTGCGTCATTGTCAAAAATTTCTTCATTTAATACATATGTATTATTTTCAAGCTTAAGTGTTCTTTTTTCTTCCGGAATTGCTGTTCCCATTCCGTCTTCTGTTTCTTTATCTACTAAAATATATTCTAACTGATCCTTGCCAGGGAATTTAAGAATATAATCTGACTTAACCTCATCTTTCTTGGCAAATCTAAATGCAGGATGAGCACCTATTGTAAAATACATTGTCTCATTTCCTGTATTTTCAACCTTCCATTCAACTTTAACTTCTTTGCCTTCTAAGTAATAATTAATAAATAGTTTAAAATCAAAAGGGTATTTCTTCTTTGTTTCTTCTGATGAATTTAACAAAAAAGATACCATACTATCTGTGCTTTCCACACATTCAAAAACACTATCCCTTGCAAATCCATGCTGGCTTGTAGTGTATTCCTCTCCATTAATCAGCATCTTGTTCTTGTATGTTTTACCTACATTAGGGAAAAGAACCGGTGAATGTCTCTTCCAAAACTCAGGATTACCTTCCCATATAATGTCTGTTCCATCTTCCTTATTGTAAATTTTTGTAATCTCTGCTCCGTCTTCTGATGCCTCTACCAAAAGATACTGATTTTCCAATTTCATTAAAAGTTCCTCCTTTATTTTTCCTTTCAATTTTACTTTGATTTTATATTGATTATTAATTTTAATCGCATAAATTTTTTATTTAAAATTATTATTTAATTCCTGTTATATTTTAATGACTTTCTTTTTTGTCTTTATACATTTTTTTATCTGCATCTCTAAACCACTGATCAACAGATTTTTTATTTCCATTTTCATCAATGTAGAAACTTATACCTCGCGCTATTAACACATTATATGGATTGTTTCTTTCAACATTAAACTTGCGGCAAAAACCATCACTGGCATAAAGTATTCGACTATAATCTGAATTACATACATATATAACCTGCTTTGATGCCATAATTAAATTCTCGTATTTCTTATACAAGTTAAGGGTTCCCGCAACTCTTTTCTGTATTTCAAACATATCAAAAGGATATGTAAAATAATCCATTGCACCTAATTCGTAGGCTTTCTCAATGTTTTCGTGATTATCTTCCGCTAAAATCACAATTACCGGAATACGTTCAATAACATATTCTTCATTCATCCATTCCAATACCTGATATCCGTTAGTTTCAGGCATATTTAAATCCAATAGAAGTGCTGAAAATGAATCTTCTTCCTTCTTTAGTAACTCGATTGCTTCTGTTCCATCTTTTGCTTCTGTAACAATATATTCATCTCCGAGGATTTCTTTCAGAATTTTTCTATTCATCTTGGAATCATCCGCAATTAGTAATCTATTTTTTTCTCTTGATTCCTTTATCATAAGTATTCACTTCCTCCACTTCATTCTTTCGTTTTCTATCTCTTTCTATATTTTAACATAAATGTCTAATTTTTCGTAGCATTGCTTTGCTTATTTTTTCGCTAAAAATATACAGCTTTTAATACGCTATTTTTGTTTATTTTTTATTGATTTTTTCTTATTATTTTGCTATCATATCAAAGGATTATATAAGTTCATGATATGGATGAACGTTTCTACTAACTGCCGCAAATGGTTATCTATAATCTTTATTATAGGTGAATTTTATTTTGCGGTATTTTTGTGTGCAAAAAAGTATTTTTAATTTACTTTAATTATTACATTTAGGAGGATTTTGAATGAGACATTATGATGTTATTGTAATAGGTGCCGGACCGGGTGGTATTTTTGCCACATATGAATTGGCAAAAAAGCAGCCTGAACTTTCTATTGCTGTTTTTGAAGCCGGACATAAGTTATCAGGAAGAAAGTGTCCTATTGATGGTGACAAGATTCCTAACTGCATCAATTGTAAAAGCTGCTCTATTATGAGTGGTTTCGGTGGTGCCGGAGCTTTTTCTGATGGTAAATATAATATTACTAATGATTTTGGTGGCACTCTTTATGAACACATCGGTAAAAAACAGGCCATTGAATTAATGAAATATGTTGACGAAATTAACATGGAACACGGTGGAGAAGGCACAAGACTTTTCTCAACTGCCGGAACTAAGTTTAAGAAGATTTGTATGCAGAACAAGCTTAAACTTCTTGATGCTTCTGTTCGTCACTTGGGAACTGACATTAACTATGTTGTTCTTGAAAATTTATATGACGAATTAAAAGATAAGGCTGATTTTTACTTTGACACACCTGTTTCTTCAATTACTCATTTAGATAACGGCTATAGTATTCATACTGAAGATGAAGATTTTGAATGTAAAGATTGTATTGTTTCTGTAGGTCGAAGCGGAAGCAAGTGGATGGAACAGGTTTGCCACGAAATGGATATACCTACTAAGTCTAACCGTGTTGACATTGGTGTTCGTGTTGAACTTCCTGCTGTTATCTTCTCTCATCTTACAGATGAATTGTATGAAAGCAAGATTGTTTACCGTACACAGCAATTTGAAGACAATGTTCGTACTTTCTGTATGAACCCACACGGTATTGTTGTTAACGAAAATACTAACGGCATTGTTACTGTTAACGGACACAGTTATGAAGGTGAAGAAATGCAGACTGAAAATACTAACTTTGCCCTTTTAGTTGCTAAGCATTTCTCTGAGCCCTTCAAAGACAGTAACGGATATGGTGAAAGTATTGCCCGCCTTTCTAATATGCTTGGGGGTGGCGTAATTGTTCAGCGTTTCGGTGACTTAGTAAGAGGTCGTAGAAGTACTGAAAGCCGAATTGAAGAAGGACTTGTTACTCCTACTCTTTCAGCTACTCCAGGTGATTTAAGCCTTGTTCTTCCAAAGCGTATCTTGGATGGAATCATTGAAATGATTTATGCCTTAGATAAAATTGCTCCAGGTACAGCCAATGATGATACATTGCTATATGGTGTAGAAGTTAAGTTCTACAATATGGAAGTTGAACTTAATGACAATCTTGAATGTAAATATGACGGATTATATATTATCGGCGACGGAAGTGGTGTTACACATTCACTTTCACATGCTTCAGCCAGTGGTGTGTATGTTGCAAGACATATATGTGAAAAGGCTGAATAAGGGGAGAAGATTAATGTTGCAGGGAGGATGTAGCATTATTGGAAAGCCACGACGGATTTTCGTCGTGGCTTTTACTTTTGAGATTAGTTTCTATTTGTGTTTTTTGAAGATTTTCGCTCCATTTTCCGTACAAAGTCGTCCGTGGAGATGTCCACACTCTGGGGGCAGTATAAGTTGTTTTTTCGGTCACGACTACGTGTCATAGAGCGAAAACGTTGTATGACACGTAATTATTGAACTTTAGCTTGTCCTTTCGGCTGAATTTACGTGTCGGTGAGCCGAAACGTTGTACCACACGTAATTTATTGAATTTTAGCTTGTACTTTCGACTGGATTTACGTGTCGGTGAGCCGAAACGTTATACCACACGTAATTTATTGAAACTTAGCTTGTCCTTTCGGCTGAATTTACGTGTCGGTGAGCCGAAACGTTGTACCACACGTAATTACTAGAAATTTCATTAATATTTCGAGAATAATTACGTGTCAGTGAAAGGAAATGTTATATGACACGTAACTGGAATCGGCATTACGCATAGTTTAATCAGTCTCTTTATTTACATAAATCAACTGATTATCTATTTTCTTAATTCTGCCAATTAATCTGCTGTTCCTTTATTAGCGGATATCTGACTACTTCCGCGCCATCTAAGTTTTCTCTGTTCATATCAACTGCTGTTATCTGCTGATTATCATATGTTGTATAATAATAAATTCCCTTTTTAACATTGCAACATGAAGTGTACAATGTAATTTCGTACTTATCTTCCGCTACTTCACAACAGCCTCTCTGCTGATCAACAGAGCCCAAAATATGGAAGAACTGGCTCACACTTTCTGCCTCTGAATTACCTGAAACAGAATTCATCTTTGTGAAGGCAACCTTAGCAAAACGTGAGGCTGATGATAAATCTCCCGGAAGTCCTAACGCTCCCATTCCTCTGCTGTAAGTTGTCAAATCAAGTTCTGATGCGAATTTGTTTTCTGGCTGTCTTGGGGACAGGTTCATGTAATTGTTTAACATAAACATCTGCTGTGGAAATGGTGGATTGTTAGTCAACACTCCTACAGGATTGTCATAAACCTTTAATCCTTCTGCCACAGGTTCTACAGTTATGGATTCTTCACTGTCTGAAATAATCCAATGTAACTGAGCTGATGGCAACTGCTCACTAAAAGGTGTTGAAACAAGATTCATTCTGCCTATAAGTTCTCTCACCTCTTTAACTGACTGGCATCTACCAAGAATCCATGGAATAAATTCAAACTGGGCTATATTGTCCCTGCCCTCTTCAATAGGCTGAAACTTAGCATTGCCCACAAAATTAAGCCCTGCCATTCCAAGTCCCTTCTCATTAATTCCATCATAATACAATGGGTACCCTCCTGCCACATATGCCATACCGATAATTGCATAATGGCTCTCCAATATTCCCATATGTCTAAAATCAAATCTATAATTTCTAGGTGTTATTGTAACCTCATCACCATATGAAAATTCATAATCTAAGGTTCTTCCAAAATAAAAATCCTTTGTTTTATAAGTTGCTGCTGTACACATATATTCACTATCATTTCTGTTTAAATAACGCCAATTAAATATTTCAGCATATTACTTAAACTTTGAAATTGCTCCTTTCCTGTTTTAATCACTATATTGTTTTCCAAGTCTTTCCACCTCTGACTTTACCTTTTCTACAACATCATCCGGTCCCACTATTTTCACTCCGTTTCCTAATGAAAATACCCAGGATATAAACTGATTGCTTACTATTACTTTTACATTTGCAGTAAAATGTTCATCATCTTTTGGTATAAACATAGTGTCTTTTCCGAATCGGTCAATAATAACACCTGCCATTTCGTTTTTGCACTCTAGTTTTACTATTTCCTCTTTGCCGGAAAACATACCAAATACTTTCTTAGCATATAAACCTACATCTGCATTCTGCCCGCTAAACTTTTCTCCTCCAAGTCGTGGTTTGGCCAAAAATTCAATGTTAAGCATCTTATCAACCCTGAAATGTTTAACTTTTTCATCACTTGAATCAATTGCAACCATATAATAGTTCTCATCATCCCAAGTTAAAGCCCAAGGACTTACTATGTAAGGTTCTCCGTCCTTTCTCAAAACCATTTCCTTCTTCACATTCCACTGGAAATACTGAAAACTAATCATAGAATTTCTGTCAATTGCAGTATGTATCTTATCCACATTATAATAAATCTTCTCATTAGTTGTCTTTACGCGCTGAGATACATAAACCTGATGCTGAAGCTGTGATGCCTGATATTTGCTTGCCAAACCCTCAATCTTCTTAATAAGTTGGTTAGTCTTCCTTTCAGTAATAAATTTAGCTGACTGCACCGAATCTACCAATAACTTCAACTCTGCCAATTCAAACTGTCTGCTTACCAAATAATAGTAATAAGTTCTGTCGTGCTGTTCTCCTACAATATCCAATCCATATTGACGCAAATTCTCAATATCATTATAAAGACTTTTACGTTCAGCATTCACCCCATACGCCTTTAACTCACTAATGATTTCATTCATTGTTATGCTATGCTGCTCATCAGTTTTCTCAGTTAATATCTTTATCAGATATACTATCTTTAATTTCTGATTGCTTCCTTTTGCCATACCTACCTCCTTGCCCCTAAGCAGGTCTGTTTCTTTTGTTAAAAAATATACCTCTATTCTACACCAAAACAGTTGTCTATTCTATGTGGCAATTTCAACAATTTTAGTCTGTCATATATATTAATGTTTATTAGAGCTTCGCCACTCCTTTATTGCTTCACTTATAGTATTATAATCCCTTTGAAAAAGTTCTTCACTAATCTGCCTGTGTAACAAATCCCACGGCACCTTCTCCATTATCTTTGTTATAACAAAATCCTTGCTCCTCTGTTTGTACTTAGGCATACCGTTAATCTCCTGTATATGGGAAAGTTCCGGTCGCCACAATATACTTAGCTTACGCTTCATCTTATAAGTTCTTTGGGCACGCTTATTAATTTCCGGCTCTCTTAAAACATTAAATTCCACACTTTCTTCCTTACTAATCGCCTCAATAATTCCCCAGTATTCCGGAACATGTTCTTCAATATGCTTTGAGTGGCTACTTCCCACAACCACATAATTATAATCAAAAAACTTATTATAATCCTTCACCTGTCTTGCAAGCCTTGCATATGTATCCGCATCACTTTTGATTTCCACGCCAATAAGCTTCTCTTCAAGAACAAGCATTACATCAGCTCTTGATTTTGCAATCTGCTTTTCTTCTATTATTCGTACCTTACCGAATTTTTCATCAAAAAAATCAAATAACGGCTCTCTTATATCCTGATCTTTTAACATTTCGTTCCTCTATTACACGTCCTATCCAACACATTCTATATTATATATGTTATTCTCTGTTATATTTGATATTCTGTAATTCTAATCTCTCTATTTCGTGGACTTTGCCTTTGGATAAATTCTCTCCATTCTGCCATCATCAAAATGACTATCCATAACCTTCTGCCATTGGGAAGTTGCACTTATGCCCCTATCTCTCTCATCATATCTGATTAAGGCTAAACTTGATACACCACAATTTATTACCATAAATATTATCAAAATCCATGTGACAATTTTGCCCCATAGCATTGGTAATAATTCTATTGCTCTAGATATGTATGGATAAAGTTTTTTAAACCAGACAACTGCTGCTATACCCCAGAAAAAACAATACAACAGATTAATTCTACCACCCAAGTTAAAAGGAATATCGCTATAGTCCCAAAATACTTTTCCAAAAACTATCTCCGTAAAAACGCTGCACAAATATTCATAAGCGCCACCAAGGAGAGTGCCTACCGCAAATAAGAAGCTGTCGCTTTTGTCTTTATATTTATAAAGCATCTGAGTAACCACAGCTATTGCAAGTCCCCAGACAATACTAAAAGGTCCCCAAACCACACTGCTTCGGCTCATCCACACGCCTTCAGTTATTCTGCAAAAAATAGTTTCCGTTATATCACCAAGAAACGCTCCTATAAAAAACAACAATACTATTTTATAAAAACTACATCCGTAGGCAAAAACCTTAGTTTCACTTTCTTCTTTTGACTGAACTTTTATATTTTCAGTTTTTTGTGCTTTAGGATAAGCTTTGTGAATACGTCCGTCTACAAAATTGTAAATTAAAGTTCCAAGTTTTACCCTAAAGCTGTCTATCTTATCATTGGCACTTTCCCATTTTTTTAAATTTTTGCTTTTTCCTTTTAATAAAAGATAAGATGCCAATATATCTACTATCATTACCCCTACAAGAACTAATAAAATGACGTTCATTAACAGTTCCGGCAAAATTGTAAGAATTTTTAATGTAATCTTATTTCCCCATTTTACAATAACATAACCTAAAAATCCCCAAAACACTGAAACAGGAACGCATACGTATCCGTCAAAATTCCATTTAATATTGGAGTAATCCCACCAACGTTCTTTAAATGCCAATTCAATAAGATGTCCTGCTATCCACTCAACTACAGTGGCATAAATCATTGCAAATAAAAATAGCCAGATTCCTGTTAATTCCTGTAACCCCACCGTAATTATTACTGCTGTTATTCCATAAAGAACACAAAAAGGTCCATTAACCAAACCTCTGTTAGCGAATTTTTTCTGTTTTAATGATGCTGACACTGTTTCAAATAGCCATCCCAGAAATGAATATATAAAAAACAGCCATAATAAATCATAGACAGTAAAATGTATCATTTTCTTTCTCCTCTTGTATAAAACCCGGGTACAAAATACGCACCCGGGTTCTTTATTTAAACATATATTGTTCTATATATTTATATGACACTTATATGTGTCTTTTGACCTTTAAATTAGATCTGTGGTCCTGCTGAAACTAAAGCCTTACCAGCTTCATTTCCTTCATACTTAGCAAAGTTCTTGATGAATCTTTCAGCTAAGTCCTTAGCCTTAGCTTCCCATTCTGAAGCATCAGCGTAAGTATCTCTAGGATCAAGGATTCCTGTATCAACACCTGTAAGTTCTGTTGGAACTTCAAAGTTGAAGTATGGAATCTGCTTTGTTGGTGCATTTAAGATGTCACCGTTTAAGATAGCATCGATGATACCACGTGTATCCTTAATTGAGATACGCTTTCCTGTACCATTCCATCCTGTGTTAACTAAGTAAGCCTTAGCTCCATTCTTTTCCATCTTCTTAACTAATTCTTCAGCGTATTTTGTTGGATGAAGCTCTAAGAAAGCCTGTCCGAAACATGCTGAGAATGTTGGTGTAGGTTCTGTAATTCCACGTTCTGTACCAGCAAGTTTTGCTGTAAATCCTGATAAGAAGTAGTACTGTGTCTGAGCTTCTGTAAGGATTGATACTGGTGGTAATACTCCAAATGCATCTGCTGACAAGAAGATAACGTTCTTAGCTGCTGGTGCAGATGAAATAGGTCTTACAATGTTTTTGATATGATTGATTGGGTAAGATACACGAGTATTTTCTGTTACACTCTTATCTGCAAAATCAATCTTTCCTTCAGCATCAAGTGTTACGTTCTCAAGAAGAGCGTCACGTCTGATTGCATTGTAGATATCTGGTTCTGATTCTTTATCTAAGTTGATAACCTTAGCGTAGCATCCACCTTCAAAGTTGAATACGCCGTTGTCATCCCAACCATGTTCATCATCACCGATAAGTAAACGCTTAGGATCTGTTGAAAGTGTTGTCTTACCTGTTCCTGAAAGACCGAAGAAGATTGCTGTGTTTTCACCGTTTAAATCAGTGTTAGCTGAGCAGTGCATTGAAGCAATTCCCTTAAGTGGAAGGAAGTAGTTCATCATTGAGAACATACCCTTTTTCATTTCTCCGCCGTACCATGTATTAACGATAACCTGTTCACGGCTTGTGATGTTGAACACAACTGCTGTTTCTGAGTTAAGTCCTAATTCTTTATAGTTTTCAACCTTAGCCTTTGAAGCATTGTATACAACAAAGTCTGGTTCGAAGTCTTTAAGTTCTTCTTCTGTTGGCTTAATAAACATATTTGTTACAAAATGAGCCTGCCAAGCAACTTCAACGATGAAACGGATTGCCATACGTGTGTCTTTGTTTGCTCCACAGAAAGCATCTACTACATAAAGTTTCTTATTTGAAAGTTCTTTAATAGCAAGATCCTTTACAGCAGCCCAAGCTTCCTTGCTTGCCTTGTGGTTATCATTCTTGTATTCATCTGTTGTCCACCATACTGTGTCTTTTGAATTTTCGTCTTCAACGATAAATTTATCTTTTGGTGAACGACCTGTATAAATACCAGTCATAACGTTAACAGCACCAAGTTCGCTTTCCTGTCCTTTTTCGTAACCTTCAAGTTCTGGTTTTGTTTCTTCTTCAAATAATGTTTCATATGAAGGATTGTACACGATTTCTGTTGTACCTGTGATACCATACTTGCTTAAATTGATTTCTGCCATCTTATTTAAACCTCTTTTCTTTAAATATAGTAATATAATGAACACCTGCTTGCGCCGGCTCTTATATCAACCTTGTGGAACTAAAAAACAAAGTTCCCTAATATGATATTATACATATTTTCGTTGTAAATTCAACTGAAATCGCCTTGTTTTTCCTTTATTAACAAAGTAAAGTGTTCAATTAATTAATGAAAGTGTTGGTTTTTTAGACTAATTGAAGTCTAACTTTTGTGGTTCACCTCACTCACAGCCTTTTTATTTTGTTCCTGTATATTTAAAGTTTCTATTTTTATCTTCTCATATAACATATACATCCCCTGCACTCCTGCCACAAAGGAAATCACATAGTACGGCATAATATACAGTGCCTTGCCTTCCCACAGGAAATGGAATATGAAGCCTCCAAGTACTGCCACCTGTAGTAACAGGTTCCAGATGGTAAGCTGTTTTCTTTTTGCTATAAGGTATGCAAGGTTTCCAAGCCAGATAAATATAAGATATAGTTTCATTATTACGAATATGATTTTGTTTGCTTTTCCCTTTTCTATACTTTCAGCTACCTTTGACCATTCTGCGTGATTATCCATTGCCTGAAGCATCCAGAAAGTTTGGAATGTTGGTTCGCACCACTGTGTTGTGATTTTATTTTTTGCGAAATCCACAAACTCTAATGGTTTGCTTTTAAACTCACTTAGTCGTTCACTTATGTTTTCTCCCGCTATTTCTGATGCTTTTTCACTGTCACGACCTGCGTTTATAAAAGTTGTCAAATTATAAGCGTTGTACCAGCCATCAACACCGCAACCTAACTCTTTTGTACCCTTCTGCAATCCCATGGCTATAAAGCATTTCGCCGGAACGCCTTTTGAAATAGTTACATTAGCCTTTTTTGCATAATACAGATTTACACATTTAGGCGCCATCAACGCTCCCATTAAGATTATTGAGAAAACTACATATTTTAATTTTTGTTCTTTTATTCCATAAAATAAAGTAACCAAAACTGCTGCAATTACAAAAATCAAACAATTGCTTTTGCTTATTGTTCCCATGCAGAAAGCTAGAAAGCTTATTACAAAATTAAGGATTTTTCCATTTTCTTTTGCAAGGATAAGATTATAGAAGCCTACTAATGAGAAGAATAGTCCAAATATTGTTCCGTACACAAAGAAGCTATAGAAAATCAATGGGAAACATCCAAAGACCATAACCCAATACAGATTGTGGATTCTAATATTATCTGTCATTTTGGTTAGAATCTTATATAGCATATTGAAAATTCCTGCCATTGCAAGAACATTAAAAAGCATTATTGCGGTGTAATTATCTTTTCCGAATATGTAATAAATAATTTGGATAATGCCGATTATTCCAAGCTGTTGCGGATATGCTACCAAATATCCTTTACCTGTAAGCTCGCTGTAATCTCCATCAAGAAAACTTGATGCAATTCTCTGAACAACACTTTGGTCACTTATAGGGTATGCCCTTGCCATAACTATGTATGCGATTCCAATTGCAATAACATATATTGTTGCAATATTGGCAAACTTCTTTGTATCCATTTTTAGTAATTTTGTATATCTGTCAATAATATACAGAATTGCAAAAATAGTTACCACATACAAAATTATCATAAGAATATTGTTAAGGCTATACTCTGCATATTCCTTGTAATCGTTAACTTTTATATCAATTTTTGTTGTTCCCAAAATATTAAAAATTGATAGAATTCCAAACATTGCCACAAGGATTCCCCATATTATTTTTTGAATTACATTTCCTGTTTTGTTAATTATTGCATTCATACTTTTCTCCGTTTCTTCTTTATTATTTAGATTACAGTGTCTAAGGTCTTATCTCACATATGCCGTGCAATTATGTTTTAACATGCTAATCTTATCTAATTATCAGCTGTTCCAAGGATTATACTTATCAATCTCTTGTTTAACATTATTGTTCTGTTCCAAGGATTGATTATTACACCCTCAATTTCATCCACTGTTAATGCTGATTGAAAAAGCTTATCCATATCTGTTAAAAAAGTAGATTTTACACTGTCGCCACCTTTTAACTCTTCATCAAAACCTGTAAAAGCAACCCACCAGTTTTTTCCGTCTGATGTTTTTACTGCCTGAACGTTCATTTCATTGCTTAATGGTGAAGGTTCAACTGCAATAATAAGCTGTCCCTGTTCTTTCATTCTTCTTCTGATAACTGTAAGTGCGTGCGCCAACAGTTCAGGTGTAGACTGACTTTGAAGTGTGGCAATGGCTTCTTCGATTTTTTCATTGCCCTGCAGTCCCTTGTCCACTTTTGAATTATCTTTATTCATATTTACTCCATTCGTAATTTTTATTTTCAAAATGATTCCTGATTATTTTTGAAACCATAGATTCCTAATTAGTTTTTGAATCATTTATTTCTAATTATTAATTAAAGATTTTCCAATTATCTTAGGTAAGATTTTGACCTTAGCATTTCTATTGCTTTGGAGGTCTTCCTGTCTGTAGCTATTATACCCTTTTTCCCCGATTTTTGAAACTTAGTTTTGTCGGCACTGCTTTTAACATTTATGCCAAGCAACTGGTTGTTGAAAGTTGAGCTGTCCTTAAAGTCAAATATGCACAACTGATTTTTTGCTCTTGTAACTGCCACGTAATAAAGTCTTCGCTCTTCCTCGTAAGTTTTTATTTCCTCATCTGTGGCTTTCTTTCTGTTGGCAACCACTTTTTCAGGAAAAACTCCGTCCTTTACATCCATTATGTATACCGTATCGTACTCCAAACCTTTGCTTGAGTGAATTGTAGACAAAGTAAATTTGCAATCATAATTGTTCTTTTTATTCTTTATAATCATTGCCAGTTCATCAAGACGATTTAGAAAATCTTCCGGTGTTTTCTCATTTGCTGCCAAAGCCTGGAGAATACTTATCTTGCCATCTTTTATTTTTGCTCTTTCAAGATAAGCAGAATAGCCCATGAAATTAACAATTCTATAAACTGCTTTGTAGGCCGACTCTTCTAAAATGCTTTCTATATGAGTCTTCATTGCCTTTAGACTTTTCTCCGTGCCTTTTGGGATTCTTCCATATCTTAATGCACTGTCAATTACGGGAATGCCTTTTTCTTCACTTATACGGCAGGCTTCAATTGCTCCCATTTTGCTTAAATATGTTCCGATTTTAAAATATATCTGCATAAAGATTTCCGTATCCTTTGGATTTTCTGCAAATCTTATTATGTTTTTTATGTCTGTAACTATTTTGTGATTGAAAAACGTCAGGTCAGCGTTTTTGATTTTGTAATCAATGCCACTTCTCTCAAGCATATCCACAACTGGAATTATGCTTTCATTATCTCTGTACAAAACTGCCGTATCCACGTTGCAGTTTTCTGCCACCTTTGTTAAATAGCTATACTGAGACTTTCTTGTTTTTACTTCAATAAGTCGAATATCTTTTGCCATACCCCTTGAAGCTTTCATATTTTTCTTATGTCTTAATTTGTTTTTCTGAATAAATCTGTCTGCTGCAGTTACAATTGCTCCGTCAGACCTAAAGTTTTCTTCCATTAGAAGAATTTTTCCTTCAGGATAAGTTGACTCAAAAGAAAGCAATGCTTCCGGGTAAGCCGCCCTAAATCCGTAAATACTCTGATCCTCATCCCCAACCATGAACAGCTTCTTATTTTTCATTGCAAGTATTTCAATAATTTTGTGCTGGATTTTTGATGTATCCTGTGCTTCGTCCACGCAAATATATTGGTACATATTTTGAAAATATTCCAAAACCTGTGGTGTGGTCTTTAGCATTGTGTAGGCATAAACCATTTGGTCGTCATAATCCATTAATGACTGTCTGCGAAGTTCCCCACAATATGCCTTGTAAATTTCAGCAAGTGGCAGGTTTTCCTTCTTGCTAAGGCTTTCAATTTCTTCATTTGAAAGCATCATGTTTTTTATGTATGTAATCAGGGTAATAACTGTCTGCAAGTCATTTTCCGACGGATATTCGTTAAGTTCTTTCTGATAAATTAAAGACAATATTTTAGATTTAAAGCCTTCTTCCGTTATCAGGTCGAAAGCCTTTCTGCCGATGCAGTTTCCGTAATAGTTAATTATTTTTGAACAAATTCCGTTAATTGTTCTAAACTCAAGTCTTGCCGCCAGCTGTTCACCAAACATTGTTTCAAATCTCTGTCTCATGTAGTTAGTTGCCGCAACTGTATATGTAACAGTGAGAATTGATTCAGGCTCTATTCCAAGACAATAAATCATATAACCCAGTCTTGTAACAAGAACCGTTGTCTTTCCACTGCCCGGAACTGCTAAAAGCAGTGTAGGATTTTGAACCGACTGCACTGCTTTTAACTGTTGATTATTTAGTTTTATATTAAACTGTTCTTTAAATTGCTCTAGCGTCATCTTTTTCATAATCAATAAACATTAAGAAGAAAGCAAAGAATAAAACTACTGAGCAACAAAGAATTGCCCTTTCGTGGAACATATGTATAAAGAAGTTACCGATTACTGCCCCGGTTACGAAGCATACAATAATTCCATAATACAATACTGCTTTCTTAAAATCTTCCTTATCTTTTTTGCGAATGAAATTACAAAGGTTCTGTGTACCACTTCTCAAATTTCCTATACACATAGTTGTGGCAATGCCGTTACCTCTGATTTTTCTAAAACTTTCAACCTGTATTCCGCAGGCAAAAGATGTAAGTGAGTTGGCTATAAGGTTCATGTCAAGTGGAATAAAAGCTACGCCCACAAGTATAATTCCCTCAAATAAAACAGCCACCTGTCTCCAATGTAAAAGGTCTCTTTCTTTGGCACGAACAAGCTCTGCTATGGCAATTCCTATTGCAAAAGCAAAAACCGGGAAGAAGTAATGAAGCGCTCCCCTAAGATTTCCCTCTGATAAATTTACACCAAACAGCAGCATGTTTCCTGTCTGGGCATTGGCAAAAACCTGATCCCTCTGTATGTAAGAGTACGCATCCATAAATCCACCTGAAAGTGCAAGAAGTATTCCAAGTTTTATAGTCTCTGACATCTGCCTTGTCTGTTTCATAATAATCAACTCCTATAATCATTTCTAATATTATCGTATAATTATTTATATATTTTTTTCATTTTCAAATTTTTAGGATTCTTTTTTTGCATTAATATAATTCATAATAAACTCTGCCGTCTTTTCAAAACCAATCTTACCTGTATCAAGACAAAGCTGATATTCTTTTGCATCTCCCCACACTGTGTCAGTGCAGTATTTATGGAAAGATGTTCTTTTCTCGTCAACTTCTTTTATATACTTTTCCGCCTCTTTTTCTGAAATTCCGTCTCTTTCCATAAGATGTTTTATTCTAAATTCTTTATCCGCAAAAAGATATACTGATGTAACATCCTTGCTATCTTTGTATATTATATTAGCACATCTTCCAATAATTATGGCGTCTTTGTTTTCGGTAATAGCCTTAACAAGTTTTAATGACCTATCCATTGGCTTCGTATTTCCAAACCCCATTGCTATTCCATATAAAAGACTATTAATAGGTACTTCATTAAAAAAATTACTGTGTTCTTCAGCCTGTCCTAGCTGCTTTGCTTCTTCAAGCAATTTCTTTTTGTCAAAAAGTTCTATGCCAAGTTTATTAGCCAATATTCTTGCAACTTCATGTCCGCCGCAACCACATTGTCTTGCAATTGTAATTATCATAATATGCCTCCTATCCGCACCTCTTCAATCCTCGGTGGGATTTTTGCTTAATAGAATTTCCAAATTAATTTCTTATTAAATAAAAATCTGTCCGCCATTATTATAACTCTTTATATAAAATTTGCAAAAACAGATGCTCCTACCATTGTGCAAATTCCTGCTATTACTATTGAAAGGCTGCTCATTGCCCCTTCAATCTCGCCCATTTCCATTGCTTTTGCAGTACCAATGGCATGGGAAGACGTTCCCAGAGCTATTCCCTTTGCCACAGGATTTGTTATTTTAAATATTTTGCAAACTGCCTCACCACATATGTTACCAAGAACTCCTGTAATGATTATTACCGCAACTGTAATTGTAACATATCCACCAAGTTCTTCTGAAATTCCCATTCCAATTGCTGTTGTAATGGACTTAGGCAACATTGTTACATATTCTTCATGACCGAAATTAAATATTAAAGCAAATACAAATATGCAAACCAAACTTGTAAGTACACCTGAAATTATGCCTGCAAATATTGCTACCATATTCTCTTTAAGTAATTTAATCTGCTGATACAAAGGTATTGCAAGACATACTGTTGCCGGTGTTAAAAGATAACTTAAATACTGTGCGCTTTTGTTGTAATTATTATAATCTACCCTAAACAAGAGCAGACAGCATATTACAAATATTATTGAAATTAAAAGTGGGTTAAAAATAGCTGACTTAAATTTTCTTTTTAATAATAAGCCTAACTCGTATCCCATTACACTTATTACTACACCTATTGTTGTAGAATTAATTATCATCTGATTCATGTTTTTTTCTCCTCTTTATCACATACTGGGTTACTTTTCCTGACACAGCCATTACAAGGACTGTTGACACAAAAGTAATAATTATAAGTGGAATAAGCATGGTTTTAAGCTGTTTCCAATAAACAACTATTCCTACTCCCGATGCAATAAACATTAAAGGCATTATTTCTATTAGAAAAGTTCCTGACTCTTTTACATCGTCTACTTTCACAATGCCTGTCACAAGCAAAACCATCATCAGACACAATCCATAAATACTTGACGGTATTGCCAACGGAATTAAATATTTTAGAATTTCACCTATACAGGTTACTAACATAATAATCCCAAATTGTCTCATATATTTCATAATTTTCACCCTTCTTTCCACAAAACGCGACAGCCTTAACTGTCGCGTCTTTAATAATACATACTTTTTTTAATTATGTACATAGTTTTGTGGTATTAATTTAGGGCTTTTTTTGCACTTTCTAGTATTATTGTTCCCTGACTCTTTCAATTCTAATTACATAAAAAGCCCAAAACAGTGTACTTATTATAGTTAACATCGCTCCTGCAACTATTCCGGGGCTTTTGTATGTAACATTAATAGTGTGTCTTCCCTTTAAGACTTTTGCCCCAATATATCCTATTCCTGAGTTGAAAGTTTCTGTCTTTTTCCCGTCAACATAAATCTTGTAGCCTTTGCTGTACGGAATTGATAGTTGAAGTATTTTGTCCTGACTTACTTTAATGTTGCCACTTATATGATTGTCAGACAGCTTAACATTTTCAAGTACTTCTTTCCTAAGGTTTGATGCAGCATTATCATAATTACTTGCGGGTACCATTGCTGCATAAACATCTTTGAAAGTGTATTTTCTGTTGCTGTTAAATTTAATATCTACGTGGTTCTGGCTTTCCTTAGAATATCCCATGTTAAAAACACTGGCTTCTTTGTAATAATAACCGTCAGAATAATCACCTATTACTCTTAGATTTCCTGAATTGCCATCGCCTTTATACTCTGCCGCCGTGTCACCCTGGTCTGTATCCTTAACATGAACTCCCTTAAAAACAATATAAGTAAGGCAATCTTTTAAGCCATTAAAATTATATTCCAAAGCTCCGCCGTATTTTGCTTTCAGGTAACTTTTTCCTGCATCAATGTTTTTCTCATTATTAATTTTCATTTCAGAAGTGTAGACACCCGTTACGTTTTGGTTATTTTTTATTTCTGTATTGTTGTTATCACTTGTTGCTTTGTTATTTTCGCTTTCTGTTTTTGTTTTGCTATTTTCAAAATTTTTTTCTTCAATCCTATTATCTACAACTGAACTGTTAAGCAGTGCCATTTCTCTTTCAATTGGATTTAATTTGTCATATTCAGTTCTTGTCATATAACTTGAATATGTGACTCCAAGTGGCAGATAATTTTTGTTTTCATAAAGGCAAACTTTCCTGCAATCTATTGTTTCTTCTTTTATTTTTTCAAAACCATAAGGTGCCTTTCCACCGTAGTTCACATAATATTTGGTACTTGCCAGCGCAAGCATTCCTATTCTGTCCTCCAAACCTTTTATAACATATGACCTATAGCAGTCCGAAAGGCAGGTTGACACATACATATCCGTCATTTTCCCCGGAATAATACTGTAATAGAAACCGGTCTGGTTGAAACCGCAATAAGCCGATTTGTTGCTCCTACTTCTAACTCGCTCTATTCTATAAAAACTGTCATCTTTAATAGACTTAATCATTTTCACGTCAGCTGTGTTCATTTCTTTTTCAAGGGTGCCTTTATTAACATAATCCTTGCTATTATATGAATAATTTTCACCAAAAATCATATTCATGTTAATAACTATTGTAATTACAGACGCCATTGTTACTAGATATGGAAGAAACTGCTTTACTTTTTGTTGTTTTAATTTAATAAGATTTTTCTTATCTAATATGCTTATGCTTCTTAAATCATCTATGGCAAAAGCAACTGCCACCGAAAGAATCAGTGCCATTCCGTAGCTAAATCGCATTGTTACATATGAAAATCCGTTCATCATTTTTCCTACCATTGGGAATAATAGCATAATAAACATTATTGCAAATAATGTGAGTATTTTTTTGTCACTGTTTTTTCTGAAAATCAAAAGAACTACTATGGCGATTACTCCAAGACTTCCAATTCCCGGAATTGTAAACATATTCATATCATTGTCTGTTATTATAAAGCTCTTTAGAAATTTCTCATAATAGTCATCTCCAAAAAAAGTATCCGGTATAGCAATCTTTGTGGTTGTTCTTACATTATTAAGGAATGCATAAACTGAGGGAATCAAAAGCATTGCGCCCATACAAGTTCCCCATATATATGAAATCACAATTCTTCCAATGCTTCCTGCAAGTTCTTTTATACCTTTAGCCCTATAGCTTCCAATCTGTCTTACAAAGAAGTAGATTGCCGCCATCACTGTATTGATGTACATAAAATAGTAATTATTAATGAACGCTATACTTACAACAAATACTAAAAGTCCGATTTTTTTCTTTGTTATTACCCTTTCCACTGCTGCAATAAGAAGTGGCAGATACATTATGCCGTTAAAAAACATTGGATGTCTTATGCCTCCCAAAAGTGCATAATTACAAAACGGATACAAAATGCAGGCAGGAAGTATTGTTGATATTTTTGTTTTTCCTAATGTTCTTAAAAGATAGGCAACAAATAATCCGCTTAAATACATTCTTATAAAAATCAAAACTTCATACATTAATTCCATTTCATTCTCAGGAAAAAGAACTGTAAAGATTGTAATCGGATCGCCAAAGCCATAATAATTAAGAGTTCCAATTACATCAAATCCCTGTCCAAGATTAAAATCAACCATTGGAAAACTGCCCTTGGTAAACAGATTAATTATGTACTGTCTTATGTATTTCAGGGCAATCGCATGCTGAAAAAGTCCATCAATACTCCATATAAATGTTTTTCCCTCTGAATCAAAAATTTTGTCCAAAACAAAAGCCAGGCACAAAAATATAAAAGTATACACTGATACAAATCCTAATATATTTTTGACCTGACTATTTTTGTTATTATTCATTTTCTTCACTCCCCTATAATCGTGATTTTCATCACCTTTTTTTTATTCATAAACTTATTGTTCCTGACATGTTTTCTGTCAATAAACTTAATGGTCTTTGTTCCTGATATAGTTTCTGTCAATTAACTTAATCTCTTTTTTCTGATATCGTAATGTTATCTTAAAAGACCTAATATTTATGAATATATTTCTTAAGATTTATTTAAGTTTTCCCCTCAAGTGAAATTTTGTTTTTCTTTTATTTGTAATTATAAGTTTTTATTGTTTTAGTTTTATTAAAGTTTTTATTTATAAGCTTTATTTTTATTAATATTATTTAATGCCTCTGATGTTATAAACATTATTGCAGTAAATATTAAAATATATACCGGGAATAATCCTATGTTAATATACTGGGCAATAAGTCCGAATAATGGTGGCATAAATGTTGTTCCCACATAAGCAAATGCCATCTGTATTCCGATAACCGCCTGTGAATTATCCGCGCCAAAGTTAAATGGTGTTGAATGAATAATTGACGGATATATTGGTGCACAACCAAGACCTATTGTTATAAGTCCTGCCAAAGCAATAGCTGAACCTGGTATTGGCATAAATAACATTACAATACCTGCCACAATTATTACAATTCCAAGTCTTATCATATTCTTGTCGCCTAACTTGTCTGCAATAAATCCGCACAGGAAACGTCCAAATGTAATTCCTATGTAGAATAATGCTGCAAACTTGGCTGCTGTGTTGCTGTCAATGCTTCTATTTAATACAAGATAGCTTGCACACCACAATGTTGTTGTCTGCTCAACTGCACTATAGCAGAAGAATGCAAATAAAATGTAGATTACCCCTTTAATATGTAATACTTCTGATAATGATTTAGCTTTTCTCTCCTGCGGCTCTTCCTGAGTTCTTTCGTTATTTCCATTGCTTACATTGTTTTCGCTGTTTTCTACTTTTTTCCATAATGGCAATGTTATAAATAATGCTGCTGTAAGTGTAAACTGAAGTACTGAAATAACACTGTAACCACCACGCCAGCCTAAACCGTGAGCCATACATGTTCCTATAATATATGGTCCTATTGACGCGCCAACTCCCCAGAAACAGTGAAGCCAGCTCATATGTTTTGAGGAATAATGTAGTGCAACATAATTATTTAATGCCGCATCTACAGCTCCTGCACCTAATCCATATGGTACTGCAAGCACACATAATATTATGAAACTATGTGATAGTGAAAATCCAAGCAATGCTACTGCTGTCATTAATACACTAATAGCCGTGACTTTTCCTGTTCCAAGCTTAATGTTTAATCTGTCTGAAAACAAACTTGATATAACCGTTCCCAGGGATATAATCATTGTTATAATTCCTGCTGAAGACAATGATGCATTAAGTTCGATATGCATCTGTGGCCACGCTGAGCCCAACAGAGTATCAGGCAAACCTAAACTTATAAATGCTAAATAAATAATTACTAATAATGCTGAATACACTTTTTCCTCCTTCTTTTGCATTTTCCTGCAAGTTACTTTTTAGTTTTCAGATTATATTAATTTTCTTAAATTAAAATTTTTATTCCTGAATCTGTGTTTTGGACTCTATATTTCTTTGTAGTATTTCTACTACCTGTTTTATAATTTTTTCATCTGTTTGATATTTTTTATACTCACTAATTCCCGGAAGTCCCATAAAAACGTCTGGATTTCTATATTTCATTATGCTCTCTATAATTGTTTTTCCCGACATATGGAAGCTTTTGGTTTTTGTTCTCTTAATCAGTTCTGCAATATTATTTTGACTTACACCTGCACCAACTAATATTTCTATTCTTCCTTCCGCCTGTTCAACCAAAGTTCTAATGGTTTCAGCACCTACAATGCAGTTCTGTTTTCCTCCTGAAGTTAAAATCGTATTCACACCAAGTTTTATGGCTTCTTCCATTGTTTGAAAATAATCCTTACACATATCGAAAGCTCTATGAAGCGTAATTTTACACTGACCTGCCTCTTTAATAAGTTCTTTCATCTGCTTTTCATTTAATGTTCCGTCAATATTTAAACTCCCAATTACAACTGCATCCGCACCTTCGTTTTTAAAGTTTTCCACCTGTCTGCACATAATTTCGTGTTCATATTCTGTGTAGCAAAAATCACCGTAACGAGGACGTATCATTACGTTAATTGGAATCTGAATATGGTTTCTAATAGTTTTAAACAATTCTAAATCCGGAGTTGTTCCTCCTATAACAAGATTTGAGCATAACTCAATTCTTGTTGCTCCTCCATTATATGCGGAAATTGCTGATTCTACTGAATCAACACAAACTTCTAATATGTATTTTGACATATGATTTCTCCCATAAATTTCAATTTCGATAATTGTATCACACTTATTTATTCCTTGTATATATTTTATCTTCTTTTTTATTGTTTTTTCTTTTTCATCTTAACGACTCATATGGTACAATAAATTCTAAGGTTGGGTTTTGTATATTTTCTATAAACACCCTCAAATTTATTCTACATAATTATAGAAGAATGGAGAGAAAATGAAAAAAAATATTATAGTAATTTTGCCCATAATACTGTCGGTTATAACCGTGGCAATATTTTTTAACCTTTCGGTTAAACCTATGGATACGGCAACTAATGTTTTGGGCCAGAAAGAAACGATGAGTCAGAATAAAAATTCGAAGAAAAACACTATAGGAAACGCAGCTCAAAATAATAGCAATTCAAAATCAATCGGAAGCAACACAGGCAATTCATCCGATGAAAGCAAATCTTCAAGTTCAGGACAAACCACTACTAAAGATTCAAGTACTGTTGCAACAACCGCTCCTGCTAATACTATTAAGTTAAGTTTTGTTGGGGATTGTCTCTGTGCAACAGACGAAAATGCTTCTTATGAGAATTGTTTTAATGACGTTGCAAAGGCTAAGAATCCTTCATATTTTTTAGAGAAAGTTAACTCTTATTTCTTAAATGATGACTTTACAATTGCTGACTGCGAAAATGTTTATTCAGACAGCAAGAAGTTGAAAGTTAGCGACAAGGGACAATATGCAGATCCTAATGTCCGTGCTTTTTGGTTTAAGTCACCTGCAAAAAATGCCAAAATCTTATCAGCCGGTGGCATTGATATGGTTTCTATTTCAAATAATCATATTAATGATTACGGCTTGGAGGGACATGAAGACACAAGAAAAGCTTTAGATGCTGCTAACGTTAAATGGGGCGAGGAAGGTAAGATTGTTTATTTTGAAAAGCATAATTTTAAAATTGCTGTAATTTGTGTATCTATGTATGGCGATTATGTTTTACCTACAATTCAGTCTGCCCTGAAAAAAGCGGAGAAGAAAAGTGACTTTCAGATTATTTATTTCCACGGTGGAACTGAAGGTCTTCACGAACCTGAAAGCTGGAAGGTTAACGCATGTCATACTTTAATTGATTCCGGTGCCGACCTGATAATCGGCGACCACCCGCACGTGCTACAGCCATTGGAGAAATACAAAAACAAAACAATTATTTATTCAATGGGCAACTTTATTTTTGGTGGCAACCGCCATCCCGAAAACCGCACAATCATATATCAGCACACAATAACTCTTACTTCAAATAATAAAGTATCAAAGGAAACCGGCGACATAATTCCATGCTACGTCTACACCGGAGATACAAACAACTGGCAACCTGCACCAATAAAAGACAAGGCTACGAAAAAGAAAGTGCTAAGTTTTATGAACGGGAAGAGAAAAAGTCCGCTGTAGATTAAATGTTGTAGAAAGTACCCCGATACGGCAAAAATGCTTTTCGGGGTTCTTTTTTAAAAACTGTTCCCCCTGCTTGTAATCTTACGAGGCATTGTTTACTTTTTCAGAGCGTTGCTCACTTTTTCAAAAATAAATAAGGTCCGATATTTCTACCAGACCTTTTTATTTCAAATATTCAATTATACAAATTCAATTTTGAATCAACTACTCTACAATTCAATACTTTCAATCTTCAATATTTGTATTCTATCTACTTATTATAATAAATGTGCTCTTAAATCTTCATCGCTCATTTCTGTTAAGTATGCAGGTGCAATATCTAATACTGTCTTGCATCCTTTCTGGCCTTCATCATAAAGACGTTTTGCAGCTCTTGCATAAGCGATTAATACACTTGTTGTAAATTCAGGGTTTGAATCTAACTTTAAGCTGTATTCGATAATGTGATTATGTTCTTTGTTCATTCCTGTCTTTCCTGAACGAATTACAAAACCACCGTGAGCCATTCCGCTGTGGTTCTTTTCTAATTCTTCTTCAGTAATGAAGTGAACTGTTGTATTGTAGTCTGAGAAATAGTTAGGCATTTCTTTGATTTCTTTCTCTACTGTTGCAGCATCTGCACCTTCTTCTAATACAACAAAACATTCTCTTTCATGTTTTTCTCTTGTTGTAAGTTCAGGATTTTCACCTGATCTAACTCTTTCCAAAGCACTTTCAACAGGAATTGTGTACTGCTTTGCATTCTTAACGCCTTTGATTCTACGAATTGCATCTGAATGTCCCTGACTAACACCTTTGCCCCAGAATGTGTAATCTTTTCCATCTGGAAGAATTGCATTAGCATAAACTCTGTTAAGTGAGAACATTCCCGGATCCCAACCTACTGAAATAACTGCTACTTTTCCAGCTTCCTTAGCCGCCTTATCTACTGCTGCAAAATGTTCAGGAATTCTTGCGTGAGTATCAAAACTGTCAATTACGTTAAACATTGAAGCAAACTGTGGAGTCTGTACAGGAAGATCTGTAGCACTACCACCACATAAAATCATAACATCTATCTTGTCTTTCCAGTCTGCTACTTCATCAATATGACATACCGGAACATTTTCTGTTAAAATAGTTACATTCTTAGGATCTCTTCTTGTAAATACAGCAACTAATTCCATATCATTAGCTTCTTTAACTGCGCATTCAACACCTTTTCCAAGGTTACCATAACCTAAAATACCAATTCTTGTTTTCATTTCAGTCTCTCCTCTAATATTTTTTACTTAATCTTCTCTCTGGTTTTCACCAACTAACATAGTCTTTTAAAATTTTTCACCAAAAAAATTATAGTTTTTTTCACCCTATTTGGCAATACTTTAACTGCATATTTATTCATTTATTATAACAAAAAAATTCCATCCTCTCCAACTATTAAGGCGCTGTATCGATATTGCTTCATCGACACAGCGCCCCGTTTAGGTAAACTTAAATAATTATCTAACTCTACTATTTCTCTAGCTTTACTGATTATCTAACTTAAATAATTCTCTAACTTTACTGTTTCTCTAACTTGCTATTTTTTAACTTTTATAGCCTTCTTTGCACTCCATTTTCCTTTGACTTTCTTTCCGTTACTGTTTACTTTGTATGCACAAACCTGAATGTAGTATTTCTTCTTTGCCAATTTTTTGATTACAAGTTTGTTTTTTGTAATTGTTATTATTTTGGCCTTTTTCATTTTCTTGTTTGTTGCATATCTAAGCTGATAGCCTTTTACGCCATTTACTTTTCTCCATTTTACTGTTAATGATTTCTTCTTATTGTTCTTTGCAGAAACACCTTTAACCTTTGCAGGTTTTGTTACTTTTGCGGATACCTTACCTCCAGCATTAGGATTGTCAGTTTTTGGATTTGATGGCTTATTTGTATTTTCAACAACAATCTGTTTTACAACCTGACCTTCATATAAGTCCTTGAAAGTTACAACTACTTCGTATGTTCCAACTTCCTTTACTTCATTTACTGCCTTGCCTGTTGCTTTGTTTCTGTAAGTTACTGTGTAGTATTCAGATGAAATCACCTTGTCATCTGTATCATTTACAGTTACTGTTGGAGTAATGCTGTTTCCTGTATATTCAAATTTTGTATTTGAAATATCAACACTCTTAATCTGTTTTATAGGCTGTTTTTCTTTCTGACCGCATTTACATTTGTTTTCTATGTAACCGTCTTTTTCAGTTGTTGCCTTTGTTACTGTTGATAATGCAACATAATCATGCTTATGCTCTTCTTCAAGTTCTTCGCCTGTTGAACTTTCTCCCAATTTAACAAGATTACTTACTTGAGCACCTATGTTTTCCTCATCAATTACACCTGTATTATATAACTTGCTAAATATTGAATTGCCTTCATCATATGCGCTGATTCCACCAATATCTTCCAAACCACTTATTTTACCATTGTTAACAAGCCCTGTTCCTTTTACAGAAGAAGTATAACTAAATATTCCGCCTACATAACCATTTGATGAAATATTTCCGTTATTTATACAGTTTGTAACAGTTATACCTTCCGCATAATCAATTATTCCTGCTGCTTCTTCGCCACCAAATACATTACCATTATTAATACAGTTGCTTACTTCAGCCTCACTACTATTTTTATTTTCTATACATTGCGCGATTCCGCCTGCACTATATCGTCCATTAATGGCACCGTTATTTTCGCAGTCTGATAATTTCAAATTTCCAGAACTGTTACCAATTATTCCTGCTACTGTATCTCCTTCAATTTCACCGTTATTAACACAATTATTTATAATTAATTCATCGGCATATGTTGATCCATTAGACCCATTATATATAATACATATTCCTGCTGTATAAGTATGATTACCCTTTGCTATACTTTCCACTTTGCCTTCATTTGTACATCCTGTTATTGATGTTGTACATGGTCTATTATCTGTATTAGTAACTCCTGCAACAATTCCTGCTGTATAACCATAAGTTGTAATGTCACCTCTGTTAATACAGTCTTTTATAATACAATTTTTAGCTTGAGCAATAATACCACCAACTACAAATGCCTTCGTGGCAGCAATATTTCCATTATTTTCACATTTATCAAAAATACAATTCTCTGCCCCGCATACCAATCCTGCCACTATCTGCGTATTATTGTTGTATATAATGTCTGCATTATTTATACAATGTATAAATTCACTCGCATATGCTTCCTTTATCATAGCTGAACAATAACCGTCTATTTCAATCCTATTACCTGTAATACTACAGTTTGTAAATTTTGAATCAATAGTAGAATTTGCAAGGTAGACGCCCAAACCTCTGCCATCTTCTTTTTCTTTACATTCGATTTCAAGATTCTTTATTTCACTTACGTAAATATCATCGAATAACATTGTTTGAGTTCCATTTGAATTAATTCCTGATATTTTATGACCATTGCCATCAAAAGTACTATTTTTCAGTGTTTTTCTTCCAATAACGTCATCTTCATCATCATAATTTTCCGGAAACTCTATATCATTTATAAGTTTTCCGCTGATTCCTGACTCTACATTTTTCAAATATGTAATTAATTGGTCAAATGTAGAAATTTCATAGTAACCGTCTTTCTCGCTTTTTACTACTTTCTCGTCAGCGCCACATTCCATACACTTGCCATCTTTAAATGAGTGCTCTAATTTCTCAATTGTTTTGCCTTCTTTAATAACTTTATGGCATATTGTGCAATATACATCTCCTGTGTAGCCTTCTTTTTCACATGTTGCTTCTACACCTTTATAATCCTTTATCAAACATGAATCTATTTCTTCCGGATCCATATCATGATATGCCTTTATGACCTTATTTTCCGGCTGGTTTTCATTTTCCAAACCGCAATACTTACATTTACTGTCACCTAAATATCCGTCAGTTGTACATGTTGCCTTTACGCTATTAACTAAGACATACCTATGATCTGCATATCCATCGTCTTCATTTTCTAAAACTTTCTCATTTCCACAATTCACACATTTTAAATAACGTTTACCATATTCATTACATGTAGGTTCAATTGACTTATAATTAATGTAATTATGTTCACTGTCAGGTTCTATGTTTTCACCATGTTTTACAACTTTTCCACATAAATCACATATAACATCTCCTGTATAACCACCTTCTGAACATGTTTTAATTGCTTTATTTTCTACATGTGTTCTGTCATGTGGACAATCAATTGTTACAGTAAATTCTCCATAATCATTTTCTTGAGGCACTATAACTAAGTAGTATTTCTTATCTTTTTGAACTTTATACTTAATTGCCGGAGCACCCGTTCCTCCACCATACTCATTTTCTGCCAAATAGTTTTTAAAGCTTATATAATCGCTATCTCCTGAATAATATTTTTCAAGTTCATCCATAAGCATTTCATCGCTATAATTTGTTTCGTCAAACAAGTATCCGATGCTATTCCAATATCTTGTATTGTTACATTCAAAAATAATTTTTTCTGTTTCCGGTGCAGTATATTCTACTACCTGAATTGGTAATTTTTCTGTTATATATGAAGAATATTCTGTGCCTTTTTTAGCATTCTCTATTCTTCCACAATTTTTGCAAATATTATTTTCATATTTATGTTCGAGCTTTGGTATTACCTTATTTTCTTTTAATACTTTATCACATACTGAACATTTTTCTTCACCTGTTTTTCCTTCGATATAACAATTTGCTTCTCTGGCATCCACAACCTCAACTGTATGTTCACCCGGTTCCAAAGTCTGTCCCTGTTCCACAAGTTTTCCACATGTATCACAAATAACATCACCTGTGTAACCACCCTCTGTACAGTCTGAAAGTGTTCTTCCTTCCCTGTGTGTTTTCTCATGAGTACATGTTATTGTTATTCTAAATTCACCTGTAGCTGTTGAATAAGGTCCTACAACAAAATAATACGTCTTATCTTTCTCTAATTCTGCTGTTATTGCAGGTGCGCTATTTTTACCATGTTCATCGTCGCACTTCCAATAACCACTCAACTTAGGTATTTCTGCACCTGAATCTGCCTTTTTTGCGTTAAACTTTTCTATTCCGTCTATTATAACCTGGTCATTAAAGTTTTCTTCTTTAAATAAATATCCATATGAATCCCAATTTTTAATATTTTCACAATAGAACTTGTACTTTCCATTTTCAGGTGCCTTAAACTGTATTACCTGGAACGGATATGAATTTGTTGTCTTTGATGTATATGTTGTATCTAACTGGGCATTATTAATTCTTCCACAGTTTTTACATACATTATCTTCATATTTATGTTCAAGTTTTGGAGTAACTGTTCCCTCTGCTAATTTTATATTACAAACACTACAATATGTATCGCCTGTATAACCCGTTACATAGCAGGTTGCATCTTTAACATCTAATACTGCTTCCTGATGTTCACCCGGTTCCAAAGTCTGTCCCTGTTCCACAACTTTTCCACATATATCACAGACAGTATCTCCTGTATAACCTCCAACTGTACAATCCGATAAAGTTTTTCCTTCTATATGTGTTTTATCGTGAGTACATGTTATTGTTACGCTAAATTCTCCTGTATATGTATAAGCATAATAAGTACCTAAAACGAAATAATATGTCTTATCTTTCTCTAATTCTTCTGTTATTGCAGGTGCACCATTTTTACCCCCATCATCATTAACACCCCAAAAACCATCTAATCTTGAATTCTCTACATTCGGATTTTCTAATTTTGCATTAAACTTTTCTATTCCGCCTTTTATAACCTGGTCATTAAAGTTTTCTTCTTTAAATAAATAGCCATATGAATCCCAATTTGTAATATTTTCACAATAAAACTTGTACGTTCCATTTTCAGGTGCCTTAAACTGTATTACCTGAAACGGATATAAATTTGTTGTTTTTGATGTATATGTTGTCTCTAACTGGGCATTATTAATTCTTCCACAGTTTTTACATACATTATCTTCATATTTATGTTCTAATTTTGTAATGGCATCCCCGGCTTCTAATGTTTCTCCACAAACTGTACAATATTTTTCACCTGTATAACCATCTAAATAACAGCTTGCTTCCCTAACCTTACGAAGCTCTTCTGACTCTGTATGTCCATTGGCCGTAGTTGTTTTCCCATGTTCCAAAACCTTCTTACATGTAGGGCAAATCTTATCACCTGTGTAGCCTTCTTCTGTACATGTTGCTTCTTTCACTGTTTTCTCATCAATAACAGCCTCTGCATGTCCTCCCGGCTCTGTCTCTTTTCCATCTGCTATCTTTTCATTACAAAATCCACAATAAGTATCTCCTGTGTAACCTCCCTGCTCACAGTCTGCAAAAGTTTTATTCTTTACAACATACTGTGATTCAGGATGAATACATTCATTGTATTCTATGACACCTGTATTTCTACTTGACACAGTACAGTCATTCCATTTTTCTGCACCTGGACTTCTTGTGCTATCGTAAATTTCCGCTACTGTTTCATTTTCACTGTTAGGTTCACCTTCGTTCCAATTAGTGTAATTTACTTCGCTTCCATCTGCCCACATCCATTCCTGAATATTTTCCTTATTTCTCATAAGTCCAATATAAGATGATGTAGTTGTTTTTCCTGTACTTGAAACCTTTGCAACTATCTCATTCTCTTCTGCTGAAGAAATACAGGCAAGGTAGCCACCGCTTTCCTTAGCTTCTGCATTTACCTGCTCGTATGTTCCCACACTACTTAACTTATAAAAATGTCCTGTTGTGGTATCATATGCCATGTCATCCATATAAACCACACTCTCATTTGTATCCTCTTCTTCCGCTGCACTTACCGGCACTTCACGTACTCCAATAGTTGTTATAACCATTGCCAATGCCAATGTTGTGCTTAGTAATTTTTTCCATTTTCTCCTCATATATTATCCTCCTTTTTTTTCGTGCCTTGTCTATTACAACATTATTATAAAAAAATAATATATAAGAAATCTATAAGCTGGCGTCCAACGGTTATTTTGTGGCGTCAAGTGGTTGTAATAAAACTCCTGAAACGATAAATTTGTTTTCGTCTGTTTTTATATTAACGTCTCCGTTGTATTTGTGAACAACATATTTTACCGACTCAATTCCAATACCGTTGCCGTTAGCCTTAGTTGTCAGAAATTGCTGATTTTTCTTTTTAATACTTCCATTAAAACCATTCTCAATATAAAAAACTATTGAGTCTGAATTAGGCTTGTAGATTTTTAAATTAATATATCTTTTATTTTCCTGCACCTCATCACAGGCATCAATTGCATTCTCCAAAAGATTTCCAAACAATACTGTTAAATCTGCCTCCTTAACATTGGTTTCTTCCGGCAACTCAATATTTAACTTTAACTTTATTTTGTGAGCTTCCGCCTGCTGAACATAATATACAATCAGTGCATTTAAAGTAAAATTGGTGCAATAAACCAAAGGCTTCTTTAATGACACGTGTTCCAAATATGTTTCTATGTACTCTGTAATTTTCTTACACTCATTGTTTTCTGCCATTGTGTGAACAGCCTTCATATGATGCTTCAAATCGTGACGCGCTCTCCTTGTAGATTCCATTTGCTTCTTCATATTTTCAAAACAAAGATTTTCAATTTCAAGCTGTTTCTTTTCTTCTTCCAAATTAAGATTATATTGAAATTCAGCCATAGAATTAACAATAACCGTATAAACAACCAAAGCTCCAAGATTAATAAAAAACGTAAAAAGCATATTAACCGGGTCCATTGCTAACTCAATTGATGATTTTGTACTAAAATAAAGCCCATGATACCAAAACAGATAAAAAGTTGCCGGAATTGTCCACAAAAATCTCCAAATCTTTTTCCCCGTATCTATATGAGCCATCCCTTTTATATACTTTTTAAAATATAAAAATAAAAGTGGAATAAAAATAAGCTGCACTATCATTGTGCATAAAGAAAAAGACCATTTGTTGTTTTCAACTGCAAGCTGTGGAAAAATATGACCTTCCACACACTTTGCACACATTACAACAAAGTTGGCAAAATTAGATACTATTAATAAAACAAATACAAGTTTTCCTACATTCTCTTTTATTGCAAGAAAATAAAATCCACCGTAGCATACTGTGCTTAGCAGTGAAAATAAAGCTTTCTGTTCCTGTGAACACATTGTTGCATATATTCCAAGAGCACTTTGAATTACCGTAAGAATAACAATGCATCCGCTTAACTTAATTTTGGACATTCTAAACTTGTCCTCGAAAGGATACAACGCCAGTCCTAAATATGGCAAAAGACTAACCATCGAATACAATATAATTTCAAACATTCTAAAAGAGGTCATTTACGTTTCCTCCTTTTCCATTAATTTTTTCATAAGAAAATCTGTATATTGCTTCTTCACTTCACCATACTTTCTTCTGCTAATTGGAACAAATTCACCATCCTTCATTCTAAATCTGTCCTCTTCAATTCCGTCAACCTGTTCCAAATTAACCATTACACCTTTAAAACTTGGAATTAATTGTCCGAATGATTCCATCATTTTTTCAAAATCTTTTTGTGTACTTCTTGTTTGTATCTGTTCTCCATCACTCATAAAAATAGTTACATAATGACCTGAAAATGTTGTATACACAATAGAATTAATTATTATTTTCCGACCATCTTTCAGTTCTAAAATTTTTCCGTATTTTTTTTCTGAAAAGATTCTATCCATAACATTCTCAAGACGTGTTTTATCATAAGGCTTAATTAAATAATCTTCTGCTCTTACTTCATAACTTTCACTGGCAAACTCATTGCTCGTTGTAATAAATACAATTTTAACTTTTTTATCTTTCTTTCGTATCTCTCTTGCAGCGTCAACACCCGTTAATTTTTCCATGTATATATCCATAAAAATCAAAGAACGTTTCCTGTTCATTTTTCAAATATTCAAGTATATCTTCTGCACTGTTAAATATATGTATCTCTGAATTTTCAATATTTCTTTTTAAAAGAATTCTCTCCAAACCTTCTCTTAAAAAAATTCTGTCAGTATGGTTGTCATCAACAATTGCAATTCTCATGACTTCTCCTTATGTGTCCACTATTATGTTTAACATAGAATTCTCTTATCCTATCCCAACACATTGTAACTGTGTTTATTCTACCACATTTTTAAAGTCAAAATCATCATCATTTTTTTTAGTTTTGCTACTTTTGTTTTCTGAACCTGAAGATGACTTACTTCCTGTATCTTTTGAAGAACTATTTCCACTGCTACTTCCTGTGTTTCCGGTTGAACTGCTTCCATAGCTTCCTCCTGTACTCCATGATGAATTATTATTTACTGCCGGTACAGTTGTAACTGTGTTTTTTCCTGTTTTTTTCTTCTTTTTCTTCTTTGTTGTTTCCGGAACAGTTGTTGGTATAACAGTTGTTGTCTCCGGAACCGCTGTTGTCTCTAACATTGTATTTTCAGGCACGGTTGTATTAAACTGTGTGCTATTCTCCATTGCCATATTAAATATCCTGTCAGTTAATCCATATGCAACTAATAAAATAATCAATATATTAGCTAATATTATAATCACAATTATAGGAATTCTATATTTTTTGTCAGTTTTATTTTCTTCTTGTTTTACGGGATTTTCTGATTCATTGTTTATTGTTTTAGTACCTGATGCCTCCCCTACATAAGAATTAACAATGCCTACAGACCCTTCCTGTTCTTCCTTAACTTCCTTAACCATATGATTTGCAGCATTATGGTTCTCTTTTATTATACTGTCATCTTCCAGTGTGATTCCATATTGTTGAAAGCTTATGCTGTCATCATTTCTACCATATAGGTTTTCAACTAACTCAGCCTCTTTTTCACTAATAACTTCATCCTTAAAATTTATTGAATCAAATCCTATTTTTCTACTTAGTTCCTCTTTGCTTAATTTGTTTTTTGCTTCAAGTAAATCATTTAGGAAATCATCTGCTCTTTTATATCTCTCTTCAGGTGAAGATATTGCTTTTCTTATTATTGCTGCAATCTCCTTAGGTGCACAAACCGGATTACTTAATTTTTCATACTTCATTCTCTTATAAAAAGCTTTATCTTCATCCTCTGTAGTATATTCACTTGGAAAGTCAGGATAATATGGAAATCTTTTTTTGTTAAATAAATAATACAAAAGTATTCCAAGAGAATAATTATCTACAGAACTGTTGTACTGTCCCTGTCCTATATAAACCTCCGGTGCTATATAGTTGGGAGTTCCTTTTATTGTCTTTGCTCCGGTTGTATCATTTATATTCTTGGAAACTCCAAAATCACCTAATTTAAATACGCCATCCTTTGTCACAAATATATTGCTTAGCTTTATATCTCTATGGATAATATTGTTCTTGTGGCATACGCTTAAACCGCTTGATATGTCTATTCCTATCTTTAAAACATCCTCTACCGTTATATTAGTATTTTGTACCCATTTGCTTAGTGGCATAAGCATTTCCATTAATATGTATATATTGTATCTGAACTCTCCTACCTGTTCCACATCAGTCGGTCATTTTTTGCGGACAGTTCATACATGCTATCCTTTTCTGTTCTCTGCTCCTGCGTTTGCTCTCGTTTGATTTCTCCCTCCGTATCTTCTTGGCACAAGCAGGACAATACCTTGATGCACCAGAGCCCGGGACATATTCAACGCCGCACACCGTACAATTTTTAGCGGGCATTGCTGCCCACCGTTTTGTAGGTATGATATGTAATTCATCGACAAAGCCGATGAATTTATAGTAAATCTTGATTTCCTGCTTCACTGTTCCGTCTGCCATCTTCTCACGCTCCGAAACAAGTATCTTGTCTATGAGTGCGTTTATAACTGTTGCATCCAGTTCTTTTAAGCCTTGATAATTTCGGATAAGGGCGAGGAAGTCACGGATTCCCCGTGATTTCTCGTAGCTTTCATTAAGAGTTTCCGTCACCTCTTTCAGCCTTGCTTCAATTTCAAGCTGCTCTTTCTGGTATTTCCCCGACATCATCTCAAAATTCCGCTCGGTAATACGCTCCATGACCTTATCCTCGTAGAGAGAGGAAAACAGCCTGTCCAGTTCCGCAAGGCGTTTGTTCAGCTTCTTACGTTCTTTCTCTAATGCTTTCGCCCTGCTCTGGTCTGTTTCCGTGAGCCGCTTTTCTATGGCCCTGACCGCCTTTTCATCATTCACTGCCATATCCGCAAAACAGTTGATGTCGGCAAGAACGGCATTGAATAAATCCCTTGCTTCTATATTGTGGGCACTACACTCGCTTCTTCCGTTTCTTGCATAATTATTACATGAATACTGTACACAGTCGATAATCTCTGGGCGTTTCCTCCTGTGTACGTTCATTGCCCGCAGAGCACATCCGCAGTCCACACACTTGATAACGCCTGCAAAAATATTTACAAATCCTCCCTTGTTCTGTGGAAGCCTACGACTTGTAATAAGCTGTTGGACAATATCAAATTCCTCCTGCGTGACTATTCCCTCATGGGTATTGGGTATCACTTCCCATTCTTCGGGCAGCTTAGAGGGGCGTTTCTTGCTTTTCATATTGGCGGCAATCCGTTTGTAGCCTACAAGATTTCCCGCATATATCGGGCTTCTTAAAATGCTCCTCACGCTGTTCCCACTCCAAATATAGCGTTTGTCCTCGTTCCCCTCAAAATGACGTTCAAAGCCTGTTTCGCCACGCTCCGCCGCATAAGCGGCAGGGCGTAGGATATGCTGTTTATTAAGATGTCTGCAAATTTTGGCAACTCCATTCCCTTTTAATGCAAGGTCGAATATCTCTTTTACAACATGTGCCACTTTATCATCTATCAGCAGATGGTTGTGGTCGGCAGGGTCTTTGATATAGCCATAAGGGGCGGTAGTTCCCATGAATTTCCCCTGTTGAAACCTCGCCCGATATGCCGATTTTATCTTAACAGATATGTCAGCGGCATACATTTCGTTTAAAATGTTGCGGAAAGGCGTGATGTCCATAGCAGATTTATTCAAGGTATCTACGCCGTCATTGACCGCTATATACCTCACGTTATGCTCTGGGAAGAAAACTTCCAGATATAACCCACAATCAAGATAGTTTCTCCCCAGACGGGATAAATCTTTCGTAATCACGCAGTTTATCAGACCGCTTTCAATGTCTTTTATCATATTCTGGAAACTTGGTCTTTGGAAATTTGTACCAGAATAACCATCGTCCACATACGTTTTTGCTATGTGCCATCCCTGCTTTTTCACATAATCCGTGAGGATGGATTTCTGTGTCGCAATGCTCGCACTCTCGTTATCCGTACCATCGTCTTTAGATAAGCGGCAATAAATGCCGACTAAATAGATTTTCTTTTCTTCTTTGATTCCTGCCATACTGTAAAACCTCCGTATCTGTCCTATCTGTTTTCATGTCCCATTGCGTACATTCTAAGCGGACAGCCCCTCATTGTCGAAGGTGTCGCCCTCGGCAATCTTCTTCCGAATATCCTCGGAGATAATCGGGACAAACGCTTCTGTAACGGTCTGTGCGCCGACATATTCACGGCTGATTATCATCTGCACTGGTGCTTTTGGCACGATACGCTTTCTCTTTTTATCTGCTTTCTTATCCTCGCCCATACTTAAATCTTCCTTTCCAGACAGGGCAGGGAAGAGTTTGGAAATGTCCCCGCCCTGCCAATCAGATACCATTAATCCTCGCTGTTTAATTCTTTCTGTAATGCTTTAAGGAGTGCCGCCGCTTCATCAGCGTTCAGCGTGATTCCCTTGCCGCACTTTTCACGGTTCGGGGAAAAGCTGCGGATGTCATACTTCGGCTCTTTCCCATTCCATGAAATGAGATTGATTTCCTTTGTGTAGCCACTGTCGCCCGTAGACAATACTGCGATTTCCTTTACGATTTCATACTGGATTTCTCTCATTCTCCATACCTCAACTCTCTGTATTTACTTCCCGAAAAAAGAAGATTAGCGGCTGTCACGGTTGCGTTTCCTCTGCAACTCACGCTCCAAAAGTTTGATGATGGTTTCCTCCATCTGCTTCGGCGTTGTGTTCTTCGGAAAGTATTTTTTCAGCTTGCTTGTGTTGATTTTCAAGGTTTCTTTCTGGTTGCCCTTTTCCTCCGTCATAATCGCAAATATCGTATCCATGTCAAGCCGCCCGCTCTGGCTTAACTGTTTCATCCGCTGTGCCTGTGAGAGTGAGGGCGTTGCTTCTTCGCTCTACATCGTGGCAAAGAGGTTTTCCTGCTCGTCTTTCTTCAAGAAGGACAGTTCCACCGCAGGCGTGAGGGCGATTTTCCCCTCGTCCACCATCTGCAAAATCGGCGGTATCAGTTCCGTCAGGCGGATAAAACGCTGCACGGTCATCCTGCCCACGCCGAAGCCCTGTGCCACCTTGTCGTCCGTCCGCAACTTCGTCACAACTTGTGACGAGGTTAAGTCTGTGCGGAAACCCTGCCGCTTCATGGCTTCGGATTTCATCTTGTAAGCAAACGCCCGCTCCGATGGCAGGATATTCTCACGCTGCAAATTGCTGTCTACAAGGGTGATGATGGCTCGGTCACGGTCTAAGGGCAGGACAAACGCAGGCACGGTATTTATCCCTGCAAGTTCAGAAGCACGGACACGCCGCTGTCCTGCAATCACTTCATAACCGTCCCCGTCCTCTTTCGGGCGTGTGATTATCGGCGTGACAATGCCAAATTCCTTGATGCTTTCCGCTAACTCTGACAGTGTTTCATCTTCTGCCACATGAAACGGATTGTCGGGGAACGGGTACAAGTCTTTGGTCTTTAACACCTTAAAATCCTGTTTCTTCATTCACATATCTACCTTTCTTTCGCTCTGCTTCTATGATTTTTCTGCAATTCTTCCAACACTTCGGGCGGTATTTTTGACAGCAGCCGCCCCATCTGCTCGTTGGTTCTCTGCAATTCAAATATCTTCTGATTCGCTTTCTGCACCTTTAGTTCCTGCTCGTACTTTTCATCACGCATACGCCCCGCATAGTCTGATTCCTGCCCAATTCTCTCTTTCAAACTGTCGATATACGCCTGCTGTTTCCCGATTTCCTTAGAGAATTTCTCCACGTCTGGCAGCCATGCAGAGAGTAAATCTAACGCTTTATCCCTTTTCTTCCCTGCGTTAAAGGCGTTGATGTCGGATAGGGCAGACACGATTTCTTCATACTGTTTATCAAGCCTGCCGCCTAATTTATAGAGCCATGTGGGGACGTGTTTCCGCTTGGTTTCCATTGAGGACTGCCCCCGTTCAAGCTGATTCCACCGTGAGGACATCCGCTCATGGTAGGCGGTCTGCCACTCGGATAATGATTTCTGGTTGCCTAAGATAGCTTTCGCTGACAGCTTATTGTCTGGCGTAATCGGCACAAAGCAGAGGTGCATATGGGGCGTTCTCTCGTCCATATGGACGACAGCGGAGAGGATATTCTGCTTTCCAACACGCTCCGAAATGAAGTCAAGAGCCGTCTGGAAATACGCTTTTTGTTCTTCGGGCGGTAACTGGTTCATAAATTCTGGTGAAGCTGTGATGAGCGTTTCCACCATCATCACGCTGTCTTTCCTTGTCCTGCACCCCGCTTCGGCTACCATGCGGTTAATCTCTTTCTTGTAGGTGTACTTTGGTGGTGCTATGAGATGGTAATTGTTTTTAGAGCGTTCCATATCTATATCTGGGTTGCTTTTGTAGGCTTCTTTCTTCCGCTCGTTGTGGCGTTCACAAGCCGCAACGCCGCCCGCTTTTCGTTTCTGGAAACGCAGGATTGCATAAGGCATAGGCGGATTCCTCCTTTCTTTCGGCGGGTGACCGTCCTTTGGGGTGACAGCGGTGACGGTGGTGACAGCAGTTTTGGGATACCCCCTGCCGACTGCCGCAACTGTCACCCTCACCCCCTGCATGACGGTCATGTCGATGATGACGGTGTTTTTGGGATACCCCCCTCGCAAGAGCCGTCACCGTCATGCCGCCATTCTTTTATCCGAAGCCGTAAGGCGTAGGATAGCAGGGCACAGCCCTGCCTTAAGGGAGTCCAGAGGGAACGTCTGGCACACGACTTTGCAGGGCAAAGTGTAGTGTGTTACACCCTGTAAACGCAGTCGGAAAAATCGGAATGATTTTTCTGACCGCAGGGGTGGTTTTACACGACCGAAAAGGGCGAGTAAATCTCACGCCTGCATTTTGCGTTTACGGGGTGTTCTCCCGTAGGGATGACAGCGGCAGGGTATCCTAAAATCACTGTCACCACCGTCACTGCTGTCACCCGCAGGGCAGAGCCGCCAGCTTTACATGGCTTTAAGCGTCAATGACAGTAACAGGGGGGTATCCTAATATCGCTGTCACCACCATCACCGCTGTCACCCGCCCTCCTTGCAAGGGCAATCCGCCTGCCGTCTTTCCTGCGGCTGTACTGGTAGCAGATACGGTTCTCGCTTAAAAATGTGGTGCGGTATTCATTCAGCCATTTCGTAATCACCGTGGGTATGGTTTCCGTTTCCCCCATAGCGGCTAACAGTTCCGTTGCCGTGCCTATCCATTCTTCCTTATCCCTCATAAAATCCACCAACCGAAAAAGGACATCTGGTATCGTTTCTTTCGCAAGCTGCTCCTGCGTTTTCCGCTCCACAAGCTCCCAACGGCAATCACGGAAACGCAGCGTGTATTCCTGATAAGGCGTGTCCCTGCCCGTCACATACAGCTTGGCGGTGTCAGACGCACGTTTCTCCTTTTCCAGAACAAAGGTAGCGTCCGCACTCCCCGTTAATCCTGTCGTCCCAGACACCTTGTTGAACACGTCGCTGTCATTCTGCTTTCGGATGTGGTGTACGACAATGACCGCCAGAGAGTGCCTGTCGGCAAAGTCTTTGATGAGGGAGATGTCCCCATAGTCGCTTGCATAGGCATTGTCTTTTGAAGCTGTACGGACTTTCTGCAAGGTATCAATGACAATGAGCCTGCTGTCTGGGTAATCTTTCAGATAATCTTCAAGCTGCACGATAAGACCGTCTGACAGCTTGCAGCTTGCCACGGCAAAGTGGAGCCGCCCGCTTGCTTCGTCCGTCAAACGAAATAACCTGTCCTGTATGCGGCAGAACGTGTCCTCAAGGCAGAGGTAAAGCACATCGCCCTCCATTGTCGGCATATCCCATAAAGGGATTCCCTGCGACACGCATAAGCATAGCTTCAGCATGAGCCAGCTTTTGCCTATCTTCTGTGAGCCGCAGAACAGCGATAAGCCTGTCGGGATAAGGCTGTCCACCACAAAGGATGGTTTCTCAAGCGGTTCATAAAGGAGCGTTTCGGCGTTGACTGTCTGTAACTTCTGCATGGCTTTCCTCCTTTCGGGCGGTGTCTTTGTTTTCGTTGCACATAGGCGTTGACCTCCTTAAAAATAGATTTACTCCCACGGAAAAAAGTGAGAGTATGTAATGCCGCCAATCCCACACAAATAAAAAACAGATTTCTTTTTCGGGCGGTGTCGGTCACGGTTGGAGATATTTCTTCAATTTCCGCCTTTACTTTCTCCTTTGCAATCGCAACAGATTTCTGTATTGCCGAAGCGGTGCAATGCTCCATAGCGGCGATTTGGTAAAAATTGAACTCATACTCGTAGTAGAGCAGGAAACGCCGCCTTTGTATCTCTGGAAGGCTCCCAACCGCCTTATAGAGCGTTTCATTCCGTTCTTCCTCAACCATGCGTTCATCAAGGCTCTTAGGCACACGCAACGCCCGTCTGTAAAGGGTTTCGTCCCATACCTCGTTAAACTCCCTGTGCCGCTCGTCCCATTAGAAAAGATTCCTGTTCCTGCGCTCCATCTGCCGAAACTCCATAAAGAACTGTTCCGACACTTCCAACTCGTGGGATTTGCCCTGCCCGTCCTTAAAGCTGATAAAATACCTTGTGCCGCTTTCCGTGGATTCCTCCCGAAGCGTGTATGCCTTAACCCTGTATGCCATCCTGTTGTCCTCCTGCAAAAAATGAGTGAGGGGATTTCCATCCCTCACCCAGTAGCCCGCAGGATGGCAGGCTGTTTTAGAAGCTATAAAATTTTCCGCAGCTTCTTCCGCAGATGGTCTAACCTCGCATAGATGGCACCAGTCGTCAAATGCACAAGCGGGGCAATCTCCTTTGTGGAATACCCCTGCATTTTCAGCAGGACGATTTTCAAGGTACGCCCGTCCACCGTGACTAATACTTGATAGAGATTTTCGCTCTCAATCTCTTCCAGTAACTCCGCAACCGTACCCACTTCCGCCTGCCGCTCCCTGCCTGCCATGTCCTCAAGATATTCCGCAACGTCATTCGTCCATCGGTAAAACCGCCTGTTGGAATTGAAGTCTGCCCTGTCCGCCATGCGTATCTGCTCAATGGTCGCTTCATCAACGCCGCACTCACGCAGCAGCTTTTCCTCCGCTTCTTTCCAGATACGCCATTTCCTGTCCTCCCGTCCGTGGTTGTATGCCATTCTTACTTCCTCCAATCAGAATTGATTGAGAGGGCAGAGAAAAGCCCCCTCATCTTCCCAAAGGAAAAAACAAGGGGGCTGAACGCCTTAAATTTTAATTTTCTATTATCTTTCTTAGTTTTATTAGGATTCTGGCTTTGCGTTTGTTTACAACGCTCTGGGTTATGCCCAACCTCGCCCCGACTTCACGCTCGGAAAGTCCGTCAAAAAAGATTGCCTGTATCAGCTCCTGTTCACTATCCGACAGCAAAGGCAGGGCGGCTTTCAGCCTGTCCACCATGACCGCATTGACAACGGTTTCTGCAATGTCCACCGCTTCATCAGTGATAAAGTCCAGAGGATTCCCCTCGCTGTCCGTAAATCCGTCGAGAGATAGCAGTCTATTCTTTGTATCTAATTTTTGCAGATAACGCCACCGTTCCTTGTCACGGTAGAAGTCTGTGTATTGCTCCCTCACGACTTCAAGCAGACAGCCTTGAATGGGGATAAACAGCTTGTCCATATAGGTCTGGTCGGATTCCCTGCAACGGCAGAACTCCGTGTAGGATAATTCCACATAGCCGCCACTTTCTCTGATATATACCTTTCTTGGTGCATATTTCACCATAAATACCTCCCATCTGAATTTTTGAAATGTAAAAAATCCAGATGGAGAGGCGGAGAACGACACCGCATATCAGAAACAGCCCTACGGCACTTTCCAACAAAAATCGACAAAAGAAAAACCGCAAAGGCTCTGTGACCTTTACGGTTATAGGAAATAGTAATTCTATTGTATGGAGATTGTACTTCTACTTTCAAGGTGAGAAGTACCGTTGCACTGGCAGAAATTTTTTAACTGGTTTCCTGCCGTTCTCTGATATGCTATGTATTGATAAATTTTGCTTCGTATGAGCAGATAGATAACTGCCCGAAAAAAGGACATAAAAAAATCCCTCCAAATTTAAAAACAAATTCAGAGGGTAATTTAGGGTATAACAAAATAACCCACCCGAATATCGTTTTTTTTATTTGGTGAGTTTGTTCTTTCAAATACGAAACAAATGCTCATGTACGGTAAAGTATCACAAGAAAATTATGTCGAATTGACAGCCGCCTCCGCTATACCGAATAAGGAAATAAAGAGTCCTCAAATTTTGCGCTACTAAATGAAGACGAGCGGAAGTAATCTCCCGCTCGTCAGTAAACTTAACTATGCCATATCAATCCCGCTTCTTTCCCGCCACCGGCACTAAGAACAGCGCGGGCAACAGCAGGAAAGCGGTACAGACCAGCCCCCAGGGTATGGACACCTGCTGGGCTACCAGCCCCACAATAGGCCCGCCGATGATCTGCCCGAAAGAGTCCAGCTGTCCGCTGGTGGAAAAGACTGTGGCGCGCATTTTCTCATCCACTTGGTCGTTCATCCAGGCGGCCAGCACAGGCTCCTTGATGGTGCGCATAAGCCCCGCCAGCAGGAACACCAACAACATGAACCAAAAGCTCCGCCCCACCGCGAAGAGAACCAGGAACAGGATATACCCGGCGCTGGTGGACATGACCACACTGGTTCGGCTGACAGTCCCTTTTTTCTCCATGCGGGCGATGAGCAACTGAGAAGCCAGAATACCTAAGCCGCTGCCGATAAGACTGATAACACCGAACCAAGTGACGCTGTTCAGCGGCCCGATAACGGGTATTACCGTGTCATCCAGAAAATGAGCGGTGGAGAGCCGGTCAAAGCCTTCACTGGCAAGTCCCCCGCATAGTGTGATTGCTAAGAGCGCCAGCAACACAGGTGCGCCTTTCACAAAGCCCAGGTTGAGCTTGAACAGGCAGACAAAGTCTTTAAGCAAGCCCTGCCGTTCCTCAATAGCAGGGGAGAAGTTGGTTTCTGGCATGATGCGAACCATCACCAGCCCCAACAACAAGCACAAACTGCCCCCCAAGATGACAGGCATTTGCAGGTTTATGTTTCCCAGCAGTGTGCCCAGCACCACGCCCAGAACGCCGCCGATTTGCCCCATTTGACTGCCCCGCAGGAACACCTTGTCTATGGGTTTGTCCTCTTCCTCCGAGGCAATCCACGCCTCCAGAGCGCCGGTGATGAAGGTATCACCGCAACCCCAGACAACCTGGGCCAGCAGAACCGGCGCGAACCACGGTAGCGCACCCTCCATCAGAAAGCCCAGGCCGTAGAGGAACATTCCAATCAGCACCGAGCGCCGACGGCTATACAAATCCGCCACCACACCGGTGGGCATCTCGAACAGAAAGCAGGAGGTCTCCTGAACCGTCCCTACCAGGACAAGCTGGAAAGCATCCAGCTGCACCACCTCCAGGTGGTACACGATGGAAAGCACTGTGGACATAGAAACCGCCAGGGAACAGACAAATCGGAACAGCAGGTAGACAGAATATGCCTTTGAATTTTTAGCAAACATGAAGTTACATTCTCCTTTCAAATCTCATTTTATATGACTTTTGCAAGCTGTTAAGCTAACTTGTGGAACATATGCCGAACCTTATCTATACGGCTATTCGGGCGGCGGGGTTGGCAAATAAATTTACCAATAGCTGGCTGGTATCCTTTTAACTCTGTCAAGCAGACTCCCTGCCCATTTGTGAAATAAGTTAAATCGTTCCTGTATTCTTGAATACATCTAGCAGGGATTTCTCCTTTCAGAATGACCTCGTCATTCTTTATCTGAGTACTTACAATATCTGCACAATACCTTGGAGCATCATGATACGCCCGTGAGAGATATTCCTGCGGTGCATAAATTTCAAAGTGGAGATATGGCTCTAATAGTTCTGTCCCTGCTTTTTTTAAAGCCTGCTCCAATACGATAGGGGAAAGCAGCCGAAAGTCTGCGGGGGTACTTACAGGACTATAATACAATCCATATTCAAAACAGATTTTACAGTCTGTCACTTTCCATCCATACAGCCCCTGCTCGCAGCCATAAAGAACCCCCTCCATAACCGCATTTTGGAACGATTGATTTAAATATCCAAGTGAAACTCTGCTTTCATACTGCACTCCGCTTCCAATAGGGAGCGGCTCTATGGACAACCCGACAGAAGCCCAGAAAGGATTTGGCGGGACTTCTATGTGGATGGTATATTCTGCTTTTCTAAGCGGTCTTTCCATATATATAACAGTAGGCTCTTTTATTTCTGCCTCCACATGATATTTTTCCTCAAGGATGGCACAAATGACTTCCATCTGCACTTTCCCCAAAAAAGAAAGTATAATCTCATGCGTTGTAGTATCAATGTCAAAATGCAAAAGAGGGTCTGTATCAGCAATCTCTGCGAGGGCATTTAACAGGGCTTCCCTTTGCTCCGGCTTTTGCGGCTCTACCGTTGTCCGAAGTAATGGCATGGGATTATCAATCCATGTTTTGTGAGGCAGGAGTTTTTCATTTCCCAGAATGTCGTTCAGTTTCAAAGTATCATCAGCTAAAATAACAATTTCTCCCGGACAGGCATGGTCAGCCGGGACGATTTCACCATTTGACGGAACACACATCTCTGTGATTTTTATTTTCTCTTTTTCAGATATTCTAATAACATCCCTCAAATGCAATGTTCCGCTATATATACGCACATAAACAAAACGCCGCCTTTTCTCTGAATATTCAATCTTAAAAACCTGCCCGCATAGTTCAGATTGACCTTCAGGCGTTGATGAATAAAATTTACTGGCAATCACTTCTATAAGCTGCCGAATCCCCAGATTGTTTTTAGCGCTTCCGTGATAAACGGGAAATAACGTTCCGTTTTGGAATCTCCTGTTTTCTTCCTGTTCCAGTTCTGACATTTTAAACGGTTTCCCTGACATATATTTCTCTAATAGTTCATCGTTTCCCATAATTACCGCATCCCACTGTTCCATATCGTCATTGTCCGTTACATTTATATGGGGATGCTGCCCAACCTTTTGCTTCACTATAATTTCCGAAGAAAGCTTTGCTTTCATTTCTCGATATACCATTGGCAAATCAATCCCCTCTTGGTCAATTTTATTGATGAAAAAAATTGTCGGAATCTTCATTGTCTGTAGTGCATGAAACAGTATACGGGTCTGTGCCTGTATGCCATCCTTTGCAGAAACTAATAATACTGCTCCGTCTAATACGGATAAAGAACGGTATACTTCCGCCAAAAAATCCATATGGCCTGGCGTATCTATAATGTTGACTTTTACATCCTCCCACTGAAAAGATGTCACTGCTGTCTGGATAGTGATTCCCCTTTGACGCTCCAAATTCATTGTATCTGTCCTTGTTGTGCCTTCATCTACGCTCCCTAGTTCTGCAATTGCACCACTGGTATACAATAAACTTTCCGTTAATGTTGTCTTTCCTGCGTCAACGTGAGCCAGAATGCCTAAGTTAATTATTTTCATGTGATTTTCCTCCTATCAACACCCAAAAAAGGGCATAAAAATACCCAGTGATAAATACTCCTATCACTGGGTAAATAACTCCAATAGCCCCAAAACACTTATATGTTTTCGGGCATATAAAATTACATGATAAAAGTATTCTTAAACTGGGTACAAAAAACTAAGCCCCATATTAAAAGTGAAACGGGACTGCTACTTTTTGTTCCCACTATCAAATTGACAGTTTATTTAAGAATACCTTGCCGCATATTTATTAACTCCTTGTATAATACTGAATCTAATTATATTCCTTAACCCTTTATTTGTCAAGCTGACAAACTAAAGCAGAAAAAGCGGCAGGATTTCCCCCTGCCACTAATCATCTGTTTATGCAAAAATAATTTCCTTTTCCACAATCTCCCTCGCACAAGCCCTTATGTTATTGAGGCATCCTGTCCATTCTAAGGCGTTTTCTGCCTTTAGCTGTTCCGTTATGCCCTGTGCCTGTTTCATACCCTCTATGAGCCTTTCAAAGCGTTCCTGTGCCTGTCTGTTGATGTCGGCAAGGTAGGCGTTTAGCCTGCCGCTTGTAAGAAGATTGGTGTATGTAACTTTACGGTACTGTTTTAGATAATCTAAATGCCGTTGCCCCCAGATGCCTATTGCCTGTTCTTCTTCGGCGGGTACAGTTAAGCACGGTATCAAATAATCCCCTTGCCTTTCGTATTTGCCGCCCAGTTCCTCAAATAATGATTTTGCCATTGTCTGTTACCTCCACATTCTTTTTTATTTTGAATGTCCGCAAAATCCGTCCTACATCTGACGGTCTCCACGGGCAATCCACATCGTGAAGTGCGATAAGTCTGTCCTGAACATTCGTGCCGGCTCCCATCTTTTGCGTAGAGCCGAGAAGCACTCTGACCTCGCCTTTACGGGTCTTTTGGAACAGTTCTTTTTTCTTCACATCGGTATCTGCTTCGTGGATAAAGCGGACTTCGCTTTCGGGGACACCACGCTCTATGAGCTTCTTTCTGATGTCGTTATATACCGAGAATGTTCCGTCATTCTTTGGAGTTGAGAGGTCGCAGAACACAAGCTGTGCCGATTTTTTATCGGCTGTTTCCTCCCAAATACGGTAGATGTTATCGACGCAGGCATTGATTTTACTGCCCTCAAAATCAGGCAGCATATCGTTAAGCATACGCTGGTCAAGTGCTAACTTCCTGCCGTCGTTTGTAATTTTAAGCATATTATCTACACTCGAATCTACACCGCCGCCACGGACTTTCTCGGCTCGTTCCGCAAGGGAAGCAACCATCTCTTTCTGCATTTCCGAAGGCTT
>ENA-UEPG01000245-UEPG01000245.1-human-gut-metagenome-genome-assembly--contig:-NODE-245-length-57928-cov-8.654595_pt1 | contig 57928 bp, 50 predicted proteins | sample MGYA00242893_ERZ507902 | MGnify/ENA primary metagenome ERZ507902 (study PRJEB26167, sample SAMN06115491) | human gut metagenome | host: Homo sapiens | place: China:Gansu | collected 2015-04-23 | study...
TGTCCCCCACGAGCGGACACGTTCCGATGTATTACTCACCCGTTCGCCACTCGTCGCCGGAGAGAAGCAAGCTTCTCCCCGCGTTACCGTTCGACTTGCATGTGTAAAGCGTTCCGCCAGCGTTCAACCTGAGCCAGGATCAAACTCTATTGTTTAATCTTGTGTTGTCGCTCGAATTACTCTTGCTTGGTGTTTGACGGAGTATTTTCTACTCCTTCTTCTCCAATAAGATCGAGCATTTAAATTTGCAGTTTTCACTGCAGACTTCTTAGTGCCCGTTCTTATCGGTCGTCGATAAATTTTTAAAGATCATTTCGGCTTTCGCCGCCGCTCAGTTTCGTGAGCGAAGAATTGAAATTTTACTCGTTTAAAATTTTCTGTCAAGCGACTAAATAACTTCAAATGTAAAACTTCATTTCCGTCTGTCGTTGCTGCATTGTGCGTCAGCGACAGGACGTGCATCTTAACGAAACAATTCTATGTGCGCAAGTTGGGCACGTCTTACAAATGTTTCTAATTGTTGTGTGCTTTATACAACATCAGTTTGCAGTTAATGATTCCGCATCTTTAGACGGCCACGCAAGAATAAGCATGTTGGCAAGAATAGCTGTTGCGCCGAGCAGTTCATATGAATTGAACGTAGCACCCAGAATAATCACCGACAGGGCAACTGCGGATAAGGGTTCAAAGGAACCGAGGATAGCTGTGATTGACGGAATAACGTACTCAGTACTTTTGAGATAACACCAGAATGCCGCAACCGTTCCGAAAGCAATTATTTGGAAATAACAAAGAACAGAGGGCAAAGTCCAATGAACATCCATTGCAAAGGGATTAGTGAAGAGACAAGCAATCGATCCGCCGACAACCATTCCCCAGCCCACAACATTAGAAACTCCGACACGAGAGATAACGTTTTTAGGCTGTACAGTGCAAAAAGCCCCGAAAGCGGATGACAGCAAGCCCCAAAATGCCCCGGTAGAAACAAAATCCAGAGACTCGAAATTTCCTTTGGTAACGACCAAAGAAACTCCGGTTATAGCCAGAAAGAGACAAAAGAATTCTTTGGGGACAGGTTTTCGATGTTTGCAGATCGCCAAATATCCGATGATAAAAAGCGGACCGACACCAACCATAATAGCTGCGGTTCCGGCATTACTCTGCTCAATCGCAAGGAAGAACGTATATTGAATTAAAAGAACGCCGACACCGTAGATCAAAACGTCACGGATATTTCGCTTTTCTTTGAACGGTTTCAGAATACTTTGAAATCCTCCGAAAGCAGCTTGAAGCGCCAATAACAGAACCCCGGCTCCGATTAAGCGAAGCGTTGTGAGGTGACGGGCTTCGAAACCGCAGTTAGTAAAAAGATATTGGGCAGCCACGGCCATACTTCCCCAGCAGCAGCCCGCAAATGCTGCCAGGAAGACACCTTTGAGAATTTTCAGCATTCTTGTAGTCCTAGAAACTAAAAGTTTAGCAATCCGGCGCTTTATTTAGGTGAGTCCGCAAAGTTGCCTGTTTTGCCAAACCAAACAAATTGAAATGCAAGACGACAAAAATGTAGTTTTGACCACAGTTTTTGCGAATTGCCATTCTGCTGTCTTGCCTTGTGGTCTTTTCCACTTATTTGTTTTCCTTTTTTCTTTTTCTATGTGAAAAAGACCACAATTTTTTCCGATTTTTCTACCTCTGAGGACTTTTCCGCCTAAATAACGATAGCGATTTCATTCTGCTGCCTATCTCGCCTTTTCAAAGAAGCAAAAACTAATTTTTTGTGGTCTTTTACACATATTCCAAAGTTTCTCCTCCGTAGATTGTGGTCTTTTTCTCATTGTTTAGAGCTGGAGAAGAAAGCTTTAGAGCAAAGTCACGCTGAAAATCCTTATCCGTTCAGCGCCTGCCGGAACATTGAGCTCAACCAACTAAATTCCTGCACATTTTCATTCTCTATTATGTGAAAAAGACCACAATTTTTAGTCCTATGTGCTTCGGCCAAAAACCACTTCTGAGAGATCTCTTTCAAGGCGTTAACTGCATTCTGATCATATTGCGATAAATCGTTTAGACGATTTTCTCTGGCCTTATTTATACTGTCTCTTCGAGTTCCTTACTCAATGAGATAAGCAATGACTGACGCCAAATATGTGAAAAAGGCACCAAGACAATCCAATCTCGAGCTCTCTCGAATTTTGGCAATGTACCTCATTGTGATGCATCACTTTTCCGTGCACGGCGGTTTACCGATTTGGAGCGGCTCCGCGCCGCTCTCTTTTAATTTTTACTTAGATCAGCTGCTTTCCACCGGAGGCAAAATCGGCGTTAATTTATTCGTCTTAATTACCGGATATTTCCTCGCTAAAAAGTTCAGTAAATTTTCCAGCCTCATCTACCTTTGGATAAAGACGTTTTCCTACGTAATTATCTTTTTCCTGCTCTTTTGTGCCCTCGGCTTGCATCCCTTTAGTTGGAGTTCTTTGATCGGCTGTTTCTTTCCAATACGAAATGATTTTTATTGGTTTGTTTCCGCCTACTTCCTCCTTATTCTGCTCTCTCCGTTTATCACGATAGGAATTAAAGCGTTAGGACAGCAAAAGCTGTTCGCCTTCTTATTGATTTTCGGTTTTTTCTGGTCAGTCATCCCCACGCTCACAACTAAACCGGAATATTACGGTTCAACGCTTTTTTGGTTTGTGTATCTCTTTTCTTGGGGCGCGTTTCTCAGAGATTATCTAGAAAGGAAAATCTTCTCCCAATCCCTGTGTTTGTCGGTCTGCGGAGCAAGCTGGGGCATTATTGCCATCATCATCGCTCTTGCCGATTGGAACAATCGCGTCGGGACTTTCATCGGTTACATTGATTGGTTCACCTTCGCAAACTTGTATAGCGTCTTCTCTTTAATTTGTGCCCTCTCGCTTTTTGTGTTCTTCAAACAGATGCAGATCGGCTACAAGCCTTGGATCAACAAATTTGCTGCAGCGATGTTCGGTGTCTACCTCGTTCATGAGAATCCGATTGTTTACCCGTGGCTCTGGAGCAAAGTATTCCACGTGCCGGAATATTTGGGTTCCTCTTGGTTCATCCTCTATGCACTTGCAGTAATCACAATCGTATTTTTTATTTGCGCGATTTTGGATCTTATTTGGGAAAAGGTCCTTCAATCCGGATATCAAAAATACCTTTTTCCCCGCCTCCAGCCGTTAGATAAAAGAGTTACCGACTTCCTTAATGCTCCGGCGAGCCAAAAATAATTGTGGTCTTTTTCTCATTTTTAACTTTTTTACTTCCGACTTTTTGAGCTTTATACCTAACTATCTAAAATGGGAGAAACTTTTATAGGTTGTTTATGTCTGCTCCCATCATTGATTCTTTACCGCTCCCGCCTCATTCTCCAGAAGCCGAGCATGCCCTTTTAGGTGCGCTTTTAGCGAATCCTGAATCTTTCCATCTAATCGAGCCTCCTTTAGAGCCCGGTGACTTTTACAACTATGCCAATCGACTGATTTATCAGGCGATATTCTCTTTGGCGTCTCAAGGCAAGCCGGCTGATGTTCTCACGGTTTCAGATTTATTGAGAGAGATCGGGAATGAGAAAGAGACAGGCGGATTGGAGTACCTCAATCGTTTGACGGAAAGCTACGCCAGCGCAGCTAACCTCAGCGAATATGCAAGAATCGTCAAAGATAAGGCACTCAAACGCAACCTCATTTCCAAACTGGCTCAATTAGAAGCTGAGGTCAATTCAGACAGAGGGGCTTCTTCCGAAGACTTGCTCGACCGCGTGCAAAGCGAGTTCTTAAAAATGGGACTTGGCAAAAATAAAGATGCTTCTTCTTTTGAGTCTTCCGGCTCTATTTTGGACGGCCTCATTGACGAAATGCGTTCAATTGCAGACTCTCCGACAGAAATCCGCGGCTGCGAAAGTGGAATCGAGCAACTTGACGACGTGACAAGAGGCTTTAGACCCGGACAATTGGTTGTCATTGCTGCGCGTCCCGGCATCGGCAAAACAGCCTTCGCGCTTCAGGTCGCACGCCGCACTGCCGTTCGTCAGAAAAAACCGGTTGCGATCTTCGCGCTGGAAATGACAAAGAACGAAGTTCTCAAAAGAATGCTGAGCTCTGAGAGCGAAGTTGAAATGGAAAGTATCGACGGCGCCCAAATGACGGATACTCAATGGAGCAGAATTTATCAAGCTCAAGAAGTGCTATCTAAAGCACCGATATTCGTTGACAGCTCAAGCGAGCTGACGCTTATGCGCATTAAGACGAAGCTTCGCCAGCTTGCTGCGCAGGTTGGAAATATCGGATTGGTTGTAGTTGACTATCTCCAGCTGCTAGAACAAGAAGACGAGAACGCTTCTGCGGATCTTCGCTCCATACAGATCGGTGTTCTTTCTCGGGGCCTAAAGCTACTGGCCAAAGAACTCAATGCTCCGGTCCTTCTTTTATCCCAGCTTAACCGTCAGGTCGAAAACCGGCCCAACCATACTCCGCTTCTTTCCGACTTAAGAGAATCCGGTTCCATTGAACAGGATGCCGACATGGTGCTCCTGCTTTATTCCAAGGCCAAATTCGGGCAGGAGCAAGGAGACTCCAGAACAATTTACATGGATTTGGCAAAACATAGGAACGGACGCCTAGAAGTTTTTTCTACGATTTTCAAAGGCGAGATCCAATGCTTTGAAGAATTAAACGCTTGGAATCAATGAGAAGAAAAAAGAGCCTAGACCGACGTGTTCAATGAACATCTAAATCTTGGAGGGCTTCGATCTAGGCCCGTAAACTGATAATTGTTAGAAAAAATAACACAAATATGTGATAAATAGCAAATTAAGAGACGGATTTTTTTATTTTTGAATTTAATAAAAAGCCCTGATAGCCTTGGGTTTTTCAAAAATTAGCCGGAACTATTTCATTCTGACACTCATAACCGCTATGCAATGTAATTTCTGCGGCCTAAGCTAACTTTCTGGCGGTGAAATTGTGGTCTTTTTCTCATATTTTAAGCTGGCTTTCTCTGCTTCGTCTTTCGATGACTTAATTCCTTCTCTTTCCTACTTTTTGATTTTCTTCACGTTGTATCACTCCTAAATTTCTTTTTTGCGAAACTTTTGTGGGATGCTGTCGGTGTGATCTGACAGGCTCTCTCTTTCAAAACCTTCTACGACAGAGGCTTGCTGATTTGTTCCATCCAAACCGAGCTGTTTGCGTCGCTTTAAAATTTTTTGAAGTCTTTTTCATTGGGTGTGTCTTTTAGTCGTAGGCCTTTTTTATATTTTTATATTAATCTTTTTATTTTTTTAAGCCTTCTATTTTCACTTTTAAATCAAAAGGTTACAGACGTAAAAATGTATAGAAGACCACAAAATATGAGAATTTGACCACAAATAGGCTGTTTTTCTCTGTGAAAAAGGCGACTTAATATGTGATTTTTACCACATATGCAGAAGAGTTTATGTGAAAAAGACCACAATATTATGTAAAAAAGACCACAGTGTCCCGATTCTTTTTTCTTTTGGAAGAGGAAGTGTGAGAGAATCAACTATCGAAATGTCAGAATGAGCCGGATCGGAGGGTATTAATGGCCAGCGAAAATCAACAACAGGAGTTTGAACTCCTCACAGACGATGATGATTGGTCTGACAGCCCTAAAGCCGGGAAAAAGAATTCTTTATGGAATACCAATGCGGTCGTTGTTAAATCAAACGACCTGCTGACGGCGAAAACCAATCTCACCTTAAATGAGCTTCGAATCATCTTAGTTGCGATCAGTAAGATCGATTCGATGAATCCGGAGGTCAGAGGGGATGCAAGTTATTGGGTTTCAGCCAAAGAGTTAAGAGAGATCGGCAGCGAGCGGTCTAAGGCCTATAAATACCTCCAGAACGCAGTCAATACGCTTTACAACAGAAGCGTTATCCGAACCTTCGGATCCAACGGTAAAGAACGTGATGAGTTTCGTTGGATTTCTAAGGTCTCTTATCGAAGCGGCATGATCGGTCTGACGTTTTCTCAAGAAGTCCTCCCCTTCCTGACGCGTATTCGCAGTAACTTTATTAGGTACCCGATTAAACAGATTTCCGAACTAAAGAGCGTTTCGACGCTGCGGTTCTTTGAGCTGTGTGTGCGCTGGCGCGGGCAGGTCAAGAAGATGACGATTACCGAGCTCAAAGACATCCTTAATATTCCTCAGAAAAAATTAAACGGAGACGTCGCCCGTATCGTACGTGAATGTGCCGCAAAAATTAATGAAGCGACCAAAATTGACTTCCATGTGGAATGCGAATTCGTCCGTACCGGCCGAAAATTTACCCATATCATCTTCTCTGTTAAGAATCGTCCCAACATTCTTGTAGAGAGAACTCAGTCAGTTCCGCCGGAGGATGTACCGGACGTTAGAGATCTTGTGGGCTATACCGATGAGGATTGGCAGAACCTGATCTTGTCAGACGGGCAGAGAAACTACTTTGCATCTCTTCTGAGCCGCCACAATGACGGCGGTGTAGGAAACCGCTTCGCCGGTGAATTCATAAACGCCGCCGGACGCGAAGGTTATTCTCAAGAGTCTTGGAAGCGCTGGATCGAAAACCGTTTAGCCGATCCAAAATTTGTTTATGAAGCGCGAGTTTATTTGCACGACCTGGGGTTTAAGCCTTCATCGGCGACCAGGAAAAATGTGAAAAAGACCACAAATTAAAACCTCTACGAAACAGCCGCCCGGCTGTTTTGATTTTTAGGAGTCAAGGTGTTCTGAAAAATATTGTGGTCTTTTTCACATTGTTTAAGCTGTTGGGTCTCTAAACGGCCGCATTCTTTCTGTTTTCCCTTCTCTTCCTCGTATCCTTGAAGAAAAAATAAGGAATCAAAATGGTTTATTTGGATACGATGCCTTTGAGATTGGGACATTTTCGGGTTTTGATTACAACAGCGATGGGTCAATTCCTGGGAGCCGCTGTTGCAACTCTTTCAGGCGTCTTGATTCCTCTTCTTGCCATCGTACAGCATCACGAATTGGACTCCGTGACACAAGGTCTGATTGCCAGTATGGAGCTGATCGGCATTATGGTCGGATCTTTTGTTATCGGAAAGCTTGCCGATAAGGACGGATATCTTCCGTTTCTTCGGCTGAGTTCCATCCTTATTTTTATCGGCGCGTTAGCAGTCTACGTGACAGGAAGCGTTGATCTGCTGATTCCCTCGCTATTTGTCATGGGATTCGGCATCGGAGGCGATTTTGCGTTGGACTCAGACTATGTCGATGAAGTGATGCCGAAACGCTGGCAGGAAACGATGGTTGGTATCACCAAATCATTTTCTGCTCTCGGAAACTTGTCAGCTGGTGGAGGTTTTCTCGTTCTCTGTTCGATCGAGTGGACTGCAGAAATTTGGAGACAGATCTTCTTATTTGTGGTCTTTCTCTCATTTTTAATGATCATCAGCCGATTATTCTTCTTTAAAAGTCCCGGCTTTCTTATTGCAAAAGGGAAGTTTGACGAAGCCAGACAGGTTGTTAAGGCAATGCTTGGACCTGATGTAGAGATTCCACCGTCCTATTTGGAAAAAACTTCTTCTTCTAACGGCGCTAAAGTAGATCTGTTTAAAGGAGAAACCCTTCAGAAAGTGATTTTTTCCGGTGTGCCTTGGGGATGTTCAGGGCTCGGAGTATATGGAATCGGCATCTTTCTCCCGATACTGATTATGAGTCTCGGCATCTCGGGTTTTGATACTTCTAAACCGGATCCTTTAGGATCCGTAATGAACTCGGTGAATCTCACGTTTATTATCAGCTGGTTCATTCTCATCGGATTTATAGCCGGTCTTTTTATTCTTCATAAAGTTTCGACCGTCAAACAACAGTTTTACGGATTCCTGCTCGCCGCCGCGGCTGTTCTACTTCTGCTGCTCTGCTATTTATTTAAATGGCCTGCCGCTATTTCAATTGCAGCGTTTGTTCTGTTTGAACTGGCCCTTAACGCCGGCCCAAATCTTACGACGTTCATCATTCCGTCATTAGTCTTTCCGTTAGATATTAAAGCAGAGGGGGCGGGCTACGCTGCGTTCTTCGGGAAGTTTGGCGCTGTGATCGCTGTCTTTAGTTTTCCTATCCTCATGAAGCTGGGAGGCGTTTCTCTAGCGCTAGTTGTATCAGTGGCTGTACTTGGACTTGGCGCTTTTCTGACCTACTTCTACGCGAAAAAATTAGGACTGGAAAAATGAGAAAAAGACCACAAATCATCAAATGATTTTGTGGCCTTTTTCACATATCAAGAACGTTTGATCTATGCCAACTCGTCAATCATCCTGATCCTAATTTTGTCCACAGGCACTGGTACGACGGTTTTGTTGTCTTCACGTAAGACGCAGACTTCGTCGTGACGATCAGAAAGTAATCGCGGAAGAAGATTGCCGGAAACTTTCTCACCTGCCTCATCTAAAAATTCAACTTGAATACCCAAGGCTTTACCGGCGGGCACACGGCGATAACCTTTAGGAAAGTCTTTCTTTTTAAGACGATCCTCAAACGCAACGACTTTTTTGGGTTTCTGCGGAACGATTTTCTGGAGTCTGTCCAATACAGCCTGTGCAGAACCGCGGCTAATTAGGCCGTCTTTGTCTTTGCAAGCTTCCAGATCTTTAGCGATGTTGGTGCTTTTTTCACAGATATTGTTCAGGATCTGTGCTGTCTGGGCATCGTTAACAGCGCAATCGACAATCAATTTAAGAACTTCTTCCTTAGAAGAAGCTAATGCGGCAATACGAGAAATATAAGTTCTGTCTTTGCCCAAACGAGCAGCAATTTCGGTTTGGTTAAAACCGTTCTGAATCAGCTGGCTAATGCTTTGGATCAAATCCTGAAGCTTCATATTGTCGCGCTGGATGTTCTCGGTTAGCTGACCGAAAATTCTTTCTGAATCAGAAACAGGAGCATCAACAACAATAGCTTCTACCGTTTCCAAGCCGGCTTTCTTAGCCGCCAGCCAGCGGCGTTCGCCCTGCAGGACAACGTATTTATTGTTTTCACCTTTAATGACTGTAATCGGCATCAGCTGGCCGGATTTCATGGATTCAGCCAGCTCGTCGATATTCTCAATAACGGTTCTTACCTGAGGCCGGACCTCAATTGACTCTACTGGTAATTTTGTTAAAACCTTTCCATTGACGCCCGCGGCAATCGCACCGTTAAACTCGATCAAGCTTTTGATATTGGTCGGTTTAAAAGTTTGAGTCTTAGCTTTTGTAACTTTAAAAGTTTTCATAGTTAACCGATTTTCTTAATTCTTGCCAGCATTTCTTTGTATACGGCTTCAAGTTCTTCGTAGGATCGCTTGCCGTTGCGGATTTCGTCCACGGGGATACCCATTGTTGTAGCGGCATCAATCGGAGCGCGATGCCTGAGTTTGGAGTTGAAGATATCGCAATTAGTCTCAGAAACGAGATACTCCAGTGTGCTCTTAGCAGAAGCAGAGTCATCGTATTCATTAACCACAACACCTAAAAATTTCAGGCCGGGATTGAAATTCTGCTGCACGGCACGGATGGTATTGACCATGCCGGAGACGCCTCCGACCGCATAGCCTGAGAGTTTGATCGGGCAGATGACATAATCAGCCATGACCAATCCGCCGAGGAGTTTTCGGCCCAAAGAAGGCGGGCAGTCAACCAAGATATAGTCGTATGCGTCTTTCAGTGCCTGAATATTTGCAGCCGGGTTACGAATGACATCCAACTCACGGCTTTCGATGTCATAACCTTCGTTCGAGTTCGGTTCAGATCCGATTAAATCTACGCCGTACGGGGTGTCATCAAAGATTCCGAGCTCTTCGAGATTCGGTTCAAAAAGAGCCGCAGACGAAGTAGCGGTGTACGGCTGTCCTTGTGTCAAAGATTCTGTCGTATTTCCTTGCGAATCAATATCGATGACCAGCACTTTCTTTTTACGATGTTTACGTAAATAAAAAGCGGCTTGCACCGTTAATGTTGATTTGCCGACTCCGCCTTTTTGATTAGCAAAAGCTATGACCTTCCCCATAGGGACTTCCTTAAATTTGTAGATATCTTCAGACGGTATCTTAACAAATTCAAAAATCGGCGTTTGAAATGTGACGTGTGAACATGTTCACACTACAAAAGAGTTGTGGTCTTTTCCACATAATATTGAAACTTCTGAGAGAAAGATTTCAATGATTGTTAGCAGAGATTTGAAGGAAAATAAGAGACAAGAACTACACATCTGTGGTCTTTTTCACATAGTTCCGTTCTTCTAAGAAAAAGTTGAGAGAAGACGGACTTTAAACAAAAGAATCTAAATAAGTAAAATCAACAGCGATTAGACACATCGTACGTGTCTTATAGCTTATTTTTTAGATTATTGCACCGACGACACAGCCCGAACGCTCCGGTCCTCGTATAGAGCACCGGAGTTTTGTCATTTTGATGAGACTATTTAATTTCGAGTCTACGCCCGGAAGATAGAGTCCAACCAAGGTTGCATATCGAAGTCTTCAGCAAGTTTTTCGGGAAGATATTTATTGATCTTCTTATCTGCCTCTTCCAACTTTTCCGGGAGACGGATAGAGAATTTGTTTTTCCTCTGACCGGTTTCCTTCCATACCTGAGAGAGCCCCTTAGCGGTCATATGTTTAAATAGTGCCTGGCTGTATTTTTGGAGCCACTTAAAGGGATCAATTCCGTTTTCCCTCAAGGTTGCATCGATGGACAGAGCCATGCACATGGCTTCCATGTAATTTGCCGAGTGTTTATGCAGACTGTTTTTACGAAGGATCGTAACTCCTCGGATGGCTCTTTCAACCTTATTCGTGCAGGGCGGGATTTCGCTGCTGCCTAAGAATGTTGCAAAGTCCTCCCGAGCGTTCAGGTAGTAAACACAAGGCTTTGCAGCCGGTACATTCCTTGTCTTTACCCAAGTAGTGCCTTTCTGTGTAACAAGGCCTTTGCTTGCCTCCAACATCATTTGATCCAGATACTTGATAAGTTCGGCTTGCGCTTTTCTGGCTTGTTCCGGATTAAGCAGTCCAGCGTTTTTCTCAGCCTCAATGCGGAACACGGCATTAATTGCTTTTAACGCTGTGTGGAGCTTCATCCCGTCTGTATTTGCCAGAAGCTGTTTTTGAAGCTCTTGTGTTACGTATTCTTCGGACTTGTCCAGAAGCTGTTTGTACAGATCCGAGGGCAGAACAACTTTAAGAAGTTCTCGACGGAGATGCACCAGACAGGACTGATGGCGGATCTGTTCTGTTTCTGCCTTATCCAAGTTCCGGTTTTTAATGATTGTCTTGTAGCCGCTGTAGCCGTCGGTTACCAAGGTTTTGAAGCTGTAATCGGATAAGATTTTGCCGATATTCTCGGCGCTTCGAGTCGGGCTGTAATAGTACAGCGTTGCCGGCTGAGGTGCTCCGTCGGCTGTGGTCACTGCAACAACGTAATTTATTTTTGCTTTTGGCTCGATTCCGGCGGCAGGGATCTTCCCGCGTCCCTGATCCTGCAGGCAATCGAACGGTGTTTCATCGCACACGAGCACGGCACGATTCTGCAGCGCTTTTTCGATCGCTTTAAACAACGGCTTCAAATAAAAGCGCTGATAGTCATATAGAGAGTATGAACCCGTGTTCGAACCGAGCTCGGCATCTTTTTCAAACTGCCTTAATGCGCGTTCCAAGGGGATGCCGATGCACATAGCCTGATTAAAAGAGAGGATCGTTTTAGTACTTATAAGCCTGTCGGGGAAGAGCGGATGATCTTGTTCCGGCTCCATAAACACTTCAACTCGACCGCATTTCTGACAGAAGCCTAATTTATAAGTATTTTGCTGTCGGAAGCCGGCCTCGAGCTGGGTCACTCCGGTTTTAAGATCTGCAATTAAAACCTCCCAGCCGCTCAAGGGTTCTCCGCATTTGTCGCACACGGCTGATGTTTCAGAAGCTGTGACCGGTGCCGCCTCAGGAAGCTTACTAATATTGTTGACGCGTCCGCGATGAGTTTGCTTTATTTGATCTGTACTCGGTGCAGAGGCACGCACAATGGAAGAGATCTTTTGTTGAGATTCGACCGTTAAATTTGTCGTCGAACTAAGTGCCTCGGCAGCCTTCGAGATGGCGGCACTAAATCTAGCGACTCCCTTAATGTTGTTGCTAAAAGAGCGGACTTTCTTTAGTTCCTCCAGAGAACGGGTTGCATTCTCGTAGGCTTGCTCAGATGTTTCTCCCGACTTCATCGCCTCATTGCCGTGAGCAAAGAAGCCTGCAATCTGCACGGACGCAGCCGCGATCGTGTTTAAGCTGTGGGTAATCATGTCGTAGAGAACTCTTATTGCCTTTCTGGATTCATCGTCATCGGCATAACTCAAGAAGTCTTCGACTTGTGCAAGGTAGTTTCCATTCACCTCCTTGAGATTTTGAGCCATGAAGATTACGCTGTGCGCAAATTTCAAATGTGACTGCTCTTTGATTTCAGCTGTCCTCTGGGCTTTTTCCGCGATAATCCGCTCTCTCTCGGCCCTTTCTTCGGCAACTCGGAGCTGCTCTTGCTGCAGAGCAACCAATTTAATCAGTTCTTCCTTAGAGAGTGAATTGAGGTCTTTCATTATTATTAAACCCACTGGTCATTTGTGGGGTAAATTATAGCATACTAATTATTAAAATACAACTAGTTATTTGAATTTAAAGATAATTTAAAACGATAGGTAAATTAAAACGCCGCATCAATTTCTTTAAAAATCAATGCGGCGTTATTAAATTTAAATGACTTACCAGAATGACTCTGCCTTGTAATAGAGGCGCTCTCCGTTTAAAAAACGCTCCAGCTCCGGCAGGGTTAAAGCGCACTTTGCTTGCTCGCCGACTCGAACCAACAATTCTTCGAATCGGCCATGGTGCAGTGTTCTGGTCAGAAGCATTGTTCCTCGATTATCGGAAGTGATGATCTTGCAGATCCGCCGCGTTTTAGATATAAAGACAACGGCTTCCTTTCCGTCATTTAAGTTAATTCCGAGCTGGTCTTGTGCAATGGAGTGGAGGCGGTGGTAGCCGCACCGCAGATCTGTCGGTGATATAACCAGTGTGACATGCACATCTTGAAGATGAATGTTCATCCGACTGCTCCGTTCAGCTTCCTTAGAATGCCAACGACAGAGTCTTCCGGAGTTGACGTCCGGAACTCAAAAGTCATGCCGTTTGCATTGACGCGAAGCGTTGTCTCCTGAGGCAGGTCTTCTTCGATTAAGTCGATGACGTCAACGGTATCGGCTTCAAAGCCAAGCGTTGAAGATTCTGTTCCGGCCAAGCGCCGCTTGACTTCAGAAATGTTAACTTTGCGGTTCGTTTCTTTCTGAATGAGCCGAACGACCTCAATCCCTGTGAGTCCTTGTTCTTTTGCAGTTTTAACGTACCGCGGCCAATCAATCTGCATCTTCTGCCTCCTTTTTTAATTAGAGGCAGTATCCGTCAGTAGAATTATTTAGGAAAGAAATCTATAAGACACGTACGAAGAAACCACTGTTGCCGGAAAGGCAGGCGAAATTCGCTGGAAGACGGAATCTATAGAGCGCGATAGGTATTTCTTATCCCTTCTGGGAATGAAAATTTAATGATCGCTTCGGGTTACTTTTAGGTTAGCAACAAAGCCCGAGACATTCTCGAGCTTCTTGGCATTAGCAGCAAATTCCTGCAAAACTTGAAAGACTAAAAGTCAACGTCGAACTATTTCGCGGGAGTTTGGGCTCTATACGAGGACCGGAGCTTTAAGGCTATGTCGTCGGTACAATAAGCTAAGGAAATAAGCTAAGAAACGTACAAACAAAGCGGCGACATTCGAAAGAGTCGGACAGCGTCTCCTTACACAAGGGAACAAAATATAAACAGGCAGAAGGAAATAAATGCGAATCTTAAATCTCGGCGAATAAGGCTGAGCGACGCGTTTGCCTCTACTGTGTAGTGAGATTCGATCAACGCTTTCAAATCCTTCCAAGGAATGATACTGCCTAAAGCCTCAAGGATCTTTGCCCTTCTAGTACCCCCTAGATGAGGAGAGCTTTCTGCTATTAAACCATTGAATAATGTCGTACCAGTGCCTTTTGTTAAGAGACTCCTAAACTTTTCAATTAACAATATGGATACTTACAAATGGAGCCTAATTGTTCTATTAAAATTACTATCTCTGTTGGACCCTCCGTCTAAGTTTAGAGATGAATAACCATTGGACCTAAGGCTATTAAATATCATAATCCGACGCGAAGGGTATTATGTGAACTCTATTTTTTTTGTTTTCCTACTGTTTATGAATAAGATTAACCTGTTGAATATATCTCCATTTCCTTGGCAACCGCCCTTTCATGGAGGTCAGCATAGAGTTTTTAATATCGTAAAGAAGTACAAAGATCTTGGAATAGAAGTTCAGTCAATTGGCATTAATCCTGATCCTCATCATTACCGCTCTCAGGCGAATTTTATTCCCTGTGATGAAAAATTAATTAAAAAATACTCGGATAAGCCCTGGCAAATGTCTGATTATTATTTTGCAAACGAATTCATCGATGACAAAGGAAGATTTCAGAAATTGAGTTCGGTTGTTAAGGTTGCCCCGGAAGTAATTCAAATAGAACATCCTTGGTTATTCAAGTTCGGATTGAAGTTCGCCGAGAGTCTCCCTAGAAGACCTAGAATAGTTTATAGTTCACACAATATTGAGCATCAGCTTAAAGAAAAATTATTGAGAGGAGTCTTGCCAACAACGGATTTAAAAGAAGAAGTTGAAAAAGTCAGGCTCTTGGAGGAATTTTCTATCCTCAACTCGGACTACATTGTATGTTGTACAGAAAATGATGCTAATTACGCAAGGCAAGTAAATCCGTCAGCTACCGTTTTAGTTTGTCCAAACGGTGTAAGGTCAATAAGAAATATCCCTCGCTTTGATATAACGCTTCCAGAGAAGTATGCAATTTTCTGTGGGAGCGGTCATCCACCAAACGTTAAGGGTCTTTATGAGATGTTTTCTAAAGGGTTAGGTTGTGTTGCACCTGACCAACGGCTGATCATTGTAGGAAGTGTTGGTCATCAAGTAATGCTTGACCAACGTTTCGATAAAATCCCAAATTTTAGGAAAAGAACAGTCATATTAGGGGAAGTCGAGGAGAATTTAATGAATTTTCTGCTTTCACATGCCCATGTTGTGATATTACCATTGACCGTCGGTGGAGGAAGCAGTCTTAAAACTGCTGAGGCTCTCTATTTAGGGAAATGGGTTGTTGCTACAGAATGTGCATTGAGGGGGTTTGAAAAATTCAGCAGTTCAGCTGGAGTACTTATTTCAAAAGACAACGAAAGGGATAGTTTTAGTCAAATGTTAAGGAAAGCGTTTGATTCTGAACCGTTGCATCTTTCCTCTTTTGAGAAAGAAAGGAGAGAATCCCTCCTTTGGACAAGCACCCTCAAAGATTTAATAAAGATAGTTAGTTGAAATGAAAAATAGAATTTGGCTTGATGTTACGGTTTCTTCTCGTTGGAATGGTCCCGCCGTCGGAATGATACGCACTGAGAGGAAAATTATCGAAGAGTTAAAAAAAAATTATGGAGAAAGGTTCCATCTATTTATTTACGATTCAAATGGATTCCATGAAACGGATTTATCAAAGAAAACTGAATTAGGCGGTAATCAAACAAAGCCAAAAAGTGTAGCAACGAGTCTGTTATTTCCTGTTATTGGAAAAAAGCAAGCACTTAAGAATATAGCTCAAGGATTTATAAGTCTTTCTCCTCAAACATTGCGGCCGTTTGTAAATCTTCTTTCCTTAATTTCGGCGAGATGTATTAAAGAATTGTTGAGACTTAAAAAGAAGGCGAGACAAAACTCAAATTTAATAAAAAAAGAAGAAACTAATATTGACTCAGATGTCTTAACTAAACTGCGAAACGCTTTACCGAAAAGCATTAAAAAGCCCCATCCATTTAATGAGGGGGATGTAATAATAACTTTAAGCGCAGTGTGGGACTACCCGTCTATGCTTGATGATTTATTTTTTCTAAAAAGAGAAATAAATTTAAAATTTGTGACTCTTTGTTATGACCTTATTCCAATAATCTATCCACAATATTGTTTGGAAAGCACCGTTTCTACATTTGGTAGTTATATTCTGGGTTTAGCTGATATATCCGATGTCATTTGTTGTATTTCACGCTCCACACGAAAGGATTTAGAAAAATTCTTAGTCGAAGCAGGGGCAAAGGTTCCACCAACAAAATTGCTTTACTTAGGATGTGACATAAGACAAGAGAAGAGTAATAATTCTGATTCCTTAGATGAAGAATCACCGTTCATCCTTTATGTCTCCACCCTGGAAAGACGTAAAAACCATGAAGTTCTATACAAAGCATATAGAAAATTGATTGAAAAAGGCTGTAGAAAGGAAATTCCAGATCTGTATTTTGTTGGAATGGAAGGCTGGGGAGTGAGTGATCTAATAAAGGACGTTCTTTATGATCCTTTGTTACAAGGAAAGATCAAAATTTTGGGTAGATTGAATGATGATGAGCTAGAGTCTTTGTACAAAAGAGCCTATTTCGTCGTTTTTCCATCCTTTTACGAAGGATGGGGTTTAGCAATAATAGAGGCCTTCTTGTATGGAAAATTTGTGCTTGCCTCCGATAGGGGCTCATTGCCAGAAGCTGGAGCAGGCTTCGCTGAATGTATCGATCCCTATGACGTAAATTTGTGGGCAGAAAAAATATTGTATTATTCTCGCAACCCAACTGAAGTAAAAAGGAGGGAAGCTTTGATTAAAAGTGAATGGAGACCTCTTAAATGGTCGGAAACTGCAAAAACTCTTGCAACTATCGTTTCCGAAACAATCGATTAGTCAACTTCTTTTGAATAAGTGTTTAATTATTATGAAAAAAGCATTAATAACTGGCGTAACTGGTCAAGACGGGGCCTACCTTTCTCACCTTCTCTTAGAAAAAGGTTATCAGGTATTTGGAGGGGTCAGACGATTGTCTTCACAAAACTTATGGCGATTAGAAGAACTGGAGCTCCTCAATAACGAACGGTTCAATTTAATAGACTTTGAATTAACCGATCCTATGAATGTTTATAGGGTTATTGAGACGACAGAACCTGAGGAAATTTACAATCTCGCGGCGCAAAGTTTTGTGGGAGTTTCCTTTGAACAACCCTTTGCCACGGCGCAAATAACAGGCTTAGGAGCGCTGAACATTTTGGAAGGGATACGGGAAATCAATCCCCAAATAAAGTACTACCAAGCTTCTACCTCAGAGATGTTCGGAAAGGTTCAATCTATCCCACAGACAGAGTCTACGCCTTTCTATCCCAGGAGCCCGTATGGAGTCGCAAAATTATATGCCCATTGGTTAACCGTTAATTATCGGGAAAGTTTTGATATTTTTGCTTCGAGTGGGATTTTATTTAATCATGAGTCTCCATTGAGAGGATTAGAGTTCGTTACTAGAAAAATAACGCATGCTGTAGCAATGATTAAGTCCGGGAAACAGCAAACGTTAGAACTCGGTAATCTTGATGCTAAAAGAGACTGGGGGTTCGCAGGGGACTACGTAGAAGGTATGTGGAGGATGTTGCAAGTGGAAAAGCCGGATACTTTTGTACTAGCTACAAACGATACTACAACTGTTAGAGATTTTGTTAAGTGGTCGTTTGAATGTGCTGGAATTGAGCTTAAATTTGAGGGTAGCGGCGTGGACGAAGTGGGTATTGATCAAGATACTGGTAAAATCTTGGTCCGGGTGAATCCTAAATTTTTTAGACCTGCCGAGGTAGATCTACTAATTGGCGATCCCTCTAAGAGCAAAAATATATTAGGTTGGTCAGCCAAGATTAACGTCCGAGATCTATGTCATATGATGGTAAAAGCAGATATCGAAAGAGTGGAGAGCGGTCGAATCGCGTTTTAACTATCTATGAATAAAATTCTATTAACTGGCTTTACTGGTTTCACCGGGAAATATATCCTTCAGGAGGCGGCGAATTTAGGCTTCGATATTGCATGCCTTTCTGAAGATGGGACACCCCAATCGAATTCAGTTAACTTAATGGATTATGCATCTGTTAAGGAAAAAGTAAGAGAGATTCGACCATCTTCTCTTATCCACCTTGCAGCAGTCTCTCATGTTCAACATGTACCAGCTTCGGACTTTTATAGTATAAATATAGGAGGAACAAGAAATTTACTTCAAGCGCTTGAAGAACTTCCCCACCCAAATTACATAAATAATGTTTTTGCTAGTTCTGCCAATGTCTACGGTAATTCAAGGATGATTGAATTATCTGAAGACACACCATTAAATCCTGTTAATGATTATGGGCTAAGTAAAAAATGCATGGAAGAATTACTGTCTCTTTGGAAAGGGAAGATTCCTATTACTATAACAAGGCCCTTTAATTACACAGGAGTTGGTCAGTCTGAGAATTTTCTAATACCAAAAATTGTGGCTGCTTTCCGAAAAAGAAAAGCCTCTCTCGAGCTTGGTAACCTAGAAGTTAGTCGAGATTTTTCAGACGTTCGATTTATCGCAAAAGCTTATTTAACATTAGCAACGCAAACCTCCCGGTTTGAGTCTATAAATCTTTGCTCGGGAAAACTAACCTCGATAAGCAAGTTGATAGAAATTTTATCCGCTTTGACTCAGCATGATTTGCAGATTAATACTAATCCTTTGTTCCAGAGAAAAGACGAAATTTTAGAGTTGAAAGGCAATCCTCATAGAATGGCTCAGATTCTTGGATACACTTCGCCTTATTCTCTTGAAGAGACTCTTTCTTGGATGCTATCTACATAATTTTGGTTCTTTTTAAGATTTGAAGGGTCGAGTTCCTCCATGTGTGAGAGCTCGGCCTTTTACATTTTTTTGATGGTTTATTTATCCAATTCCGAAGCTGCATATGGGCAACTTCGGTCTCTGCAAAATCTATAAAATAACAACCTTCTGGGCCAACTTCTCTAAAGACAGGAATATCATTAGCGATAATTCGACAATTGTGTTCAGCAGCCTCGAGGATAGGTAAACCGTATCCTTCGTTAAGGCTAGCAATTATCACAGCATCTGTCTCTTTGTAGCACAAGTCCAAAAATTCGTCACTCGCTTTGTTGAACCAGAAAAAATTAACATTCTTTTCCTTTGCATTTTTGAGAAAGGTTGCAAAATCTTCAACCATCCAGCCTTCTTTTCCAATAAAAGTTAAACTTACCTTTTCTCCAGCCGACCATAACTTGGTAAATAACTCAAAAATTACCTTATGGCCCTTTCTTGGCTCGATAGTTCCAACCATTAAAAAGTTAAATTTAAAATTTTTAAGAATTTTTAGATAATTAGTTTCTTCTTCTGTAATTTTTTTGGTTGAAATTGTTTTCGCAAATTCTGAACCTGGATAAAACCAGTAGGTGCGTGCTTCTTTCAATCCGTTTTTCGAAAGGTAATTAACTAAATCTGACTCCACTGTCTGTGAATCGCAGATATATTCAGCATAATCGGAAGAGTAAACTAACCACTTTTGAAAAATTCCTCCAATTTCCTTAGGAAAACATTGAGGAAGTTGCAAAGGCAAAAGATCATAAACGGTGAGTATGATCCTACAACCTTTGTTTTTCATACTTTTGAAAACTTTTCTTTGCGAAATATGTTCAACGAAGGCTTGCTCCAAAGATAAAAAAACATCTCCTTCTTTGGGAGAGATGCTAAATCCGGAAAGCAAAAATTTTCCGTTGTCGTTTTCTTTTAATACCTGGAACCCTTTTGTAAAAGCCGTGCAGGAGACAGGAACGATTTCGTATTTCCCAGAGAGAATTGGGAAAATTTCTTTATAGATAGAACGAATGACCCGCTGCACGCCAGTTTTGTTATCGTAAATTGAATATACGCTTAAGTCAAAGTAGAGACGGGGCAACGCTCCAGCTTTTTGATGGCTAAAAATAAAAGCCGAGTGCAATATTCGATTAATTCTAAGGTAAAAATCTTTTTTTAAGAGTCTTTGAGGCCGGTTTCTTAAAATATCAAAAAATTTTTGAAAAACGAGATTACTCATCGGCTGGAACCAAAATAAAAGTCACAAACATCCTTCGACGGCCCATCTAATTTTATATTTCCATTCTCCAAAAGAATTGCTCGGGAGCAACACCTTTCTATGAGCTGCCTTGAATGTGAAGCTATTACAAGAATGCTTGACCTTTTTATAAGCTCATTGAGACGTTGTTCAGCTTTGTGTTGAAAGTTAAGATCTCCCACGGAGAGCCACTCATCCATCAGAAGAATTTCTGGTCGAATCATAGTAGAAACGGCGAAAGCTAGTCTCATGTGCATACCAGAAGAATAAGTACGCACAGGCATATTAATGAATTCACCTAGCTCAGTAAAGGCAATAATCGAATCTAACTGCTGGTCAACTATCTTTCTTGGAATTTGTAGAAGTGCTGCTCTTAAATATATATTCTCAATTCCTGTAGACTCAGAGTCTATTCCCAAAGAAACATCGATAAGAGAGCCGACCTTTCCCCCTATTATGGCTTCTCCGTCAGTAGGAATATAAGCACCTCCTAAAACTCTTAACAAAGTGCTTTTTCCTGCACCGTTCGGTCCTAACAAACCAATCCTTTCTCCATCCTTAACTTCGAGATTAATGTTAGTTAATGATCTGACTATAGAAAAACCTTTTTCTGAAAGACCAATCCGTCCACCGGAAGCAAGTCCCATGAAGGTTTTTTTCAAAGACCTGGATTGTGAGTTATAAATGGGGATATCGACTGTGACGTTTTTAAGAGAAATAAAAGACATTCTTATAACCAATAAGAAATACGAGCTCGATACTTGTTAAAAAGAAGTAGGGAAAGAAGGCTTCCAATTAATAAAAGCCCTGTCGAAACAATCCAGTTCATCAAACTTGGCGATGAACCTATCAATGGGTCGCGAACTATAGCTAAAAGATGATAGACCGGATTAGGGTCAAGTAGCATGACGCTCGCTCTAGCAGGTAGTAACGACGGCATCCAAATGATAGGAGTTACGTAGAAAGCAATTTGCAAAAGACTCCCAACTATTTGAGTCATGTCTCTAAAACGAGTGCATATGACCGCTAAAAGAAGGGAAATCCATAAAAGATTCAGCGTGAGAATAACGAGTCCAGGAATGAAGTAGAAGATATTCCAATTAATTCCCTTTTGAACGCATAAGCACACTATTGGGAATATTAGCAAATTGTGAAAAAACACAATGAGATTTCTTCCAACCATTCGGAGAATGTGTGTGAAAACTGGAATGGGCAACTGCTTAATAATGGCCTCGGCACCTATCAAGACAGTTGTTGCATCCATTACCGTTGAAGAAATAAATCCCCAAATGATAAGACCTGCGGATAGAAAAGGGAAGAACTCCTGCATAGGCGATTTAAAGATAGTTCCAAAAATCACGCCGATACACGCAATCATGACACCCGTGGAAATAGTAATCCACCACGGGCCCAGCATCGATCTTCGATACCGCTGTCGGATATCTGCCTTTGCAAGATACAAAGGCAGGCCAATCTGAGACAAAGCTGCAAGAACGTCTTTTACTCCGAGATTGGAATATCTACTATTTATTCCCATTCTTAGACTCGCTTGTAATCATCCTGGAGTCTGACAATATCGTCTTCACCGAGATATGAGCCGGATTGAACTTCAATCAACACTAGAGGTAACTTACCTGGATTCCGCAATCTATGAACGCTGCCTACGGGGATGAAAGTTGACTGGTTTTCGGTAAGAAGTTCTTTCTTATCTCCGATTTGCACTTCAGCTGTTCCCTCGACCACAATCCAATGTTCAGCTCTGTGATAATGCAGCTGAAGAGATAGCTGTTCTCCAGGCTGAACAATGATTCGTTTGACTTGGAATCTGTCACCGTGGGCGAGACCTTCATAACTTCCCCATGGACGATAAACTAAGGGATGTAAAACCGCCTCACTTCTGTTTTCTTGCTTTAATTTTTCTACAATATTCTTTGTTTCCTGGACTCTAGAAAGAGGAGACACAAAAACAGAATCTTTAGTTTCGATGACGGCGATGTTATCTAAACCAATAGTAGAAACAAGCCTTCCCGTGCTGTGGATATACGAATTGTGCGTATCTACAGCCAGTACATCTCCTTTAGTAACATTATTGTCCTTATCTTTCGAGCCAATGTCGTAGAAGGCGCTCCATGCGCCCAGGTCGTTCCACTTGATAGGAAGGGGAACAACCGCTCCGTTCTGGGTGCGCTCCATTACTGCGTAATCAATCGAGTTGGACGGACAAGCATTGAAGGCCTCTTTGTCGAGGAAGCAGAATTCATTAACAATCCTGCGATTAGTCCAAGTTTGCTCGCAAGCTTCAAACATCTCTTTTTCAAATTTCTTAAGTTCAGAAAGATAGGTTGAAGCTTTGAAAACAAAAATTCCAGAATTCCACAAATAATTGCTGGACTGCAGCATTTCCTCTGCTTTGTTAAGAGAGGGTTTCTCAACAAACCGTTTGATGGTAAAGCCGGAGTTATCTAATTGATTGCCTGTCTCAATGTAACCAAAGCCGGTTGCGGGATGAGTGGGAGTGATGCCTAATGTGACTAAGTAGTCTTTTTCTGCAAGTTTGATTGCTTCAGAAAGTAATTCAGCGAAGCGGTCTTCTTCAAAGACGGCATGATCAGAAGGCATTACAACGAGAACCGAATTTGTATCAAATTGCTCTGCAAACATAGCGCCCAAAGCAATTGCGGGAGCAGTATTTTTCGCTACAGGTTCTACTATGATCGTTCCATCTACACCGCACTCCAACAAGTTCGCTTTTGCATAGAAACGATGGGCATCGTTGCAGATGATAATGGACTCAGATGAGTTTTTAATTTTCTTTGCGCGGTTTACAGTGTCCTTAAAAAGAGTTCTGTTTTTTTCAAACTGCACAAACTGTTTCGGATAAGAAGATCGAGAAAGAGGCCAAAGTCTCGTTCCGCTGCCGCCGCAAAGGATTACAGGAAAAATCATAATAAACTCTAACTTGTGTGAATGTGAAGAAATTCTAGCAATTAATACACAACGGTCAATTGTTCTTTTTTTTCTTCTAATTGTTTTGAGACAACTTCTAAAAATTGTTTCTTAAAATTTTCTTTTGAAAATTTGTCTACATGCTCGAGGAAGTTTTCTTTCTTCCAGAAATTCTCAGGAATATTTTCGAATTTAGTTATCGCATCGGATAAGGATTCTTTTGTCTGTTCTGAGAAAAAAAGTCCCGTTTCTTCGGTGATTGTATCAATAGCACCACCTCTGCGATAAGCAATGACTGGTGTATGACAAGCCATGGCTTCTAGAACAACAATGCCAAAGTCCTCCTCTCCAGGAAAAAGAAGAGCCTTAGCCTTGGACAAGGACTGTTTGACAAATTTATCGTTAGCATTAGTAATGAACTTAATTTTTTTTTCTGAGAATTCTTTTAGCTTTTTGAGTTCTGATCCATTACCAATTACTAATAAATTTTTTCCTAAAGTTCTGCATGCCTGTATTGCTAAGTCAGCTCTCTTATATGGGACAAGAGCACCTAGATAAACGTAGTAGGGTTCATCACAGAAAGGAGACGCAAAGCCGTCGTCAGAATTAACCTCTAGGCGGTTAAGATCAACTGGAGGATATAAAATTTGAGAATCTCTCTTCCACCACCGCTTTACTCTAGCTTGCACAGCATGGGAAATCGTCAAAAAGTTGTCTACCCTGTTTGCGGAGGCAACATCCCAGAGCCTAAGGTAGTGAAAACAAGGAACCATAAAAAGGCGCACCAGGACGTTTGAATTCTTTAAATATTCTGGGTACATATCCCAGAGGTACCGCATTGGAGAAAAACAATAACAGACATGTAGTGCGTCCGACCGAGTAATGACTCCTTTAGCAGGCCCAGACTCATTTGAGATAACGAGATCAAATTCGCTTAAATCTAGCTGCTCAAGAGCAATGGGCATAAGGGGTAGGAGTTTTTGGTAGTGTTTTTTGCTACCTGGTATTTTTTGAATGAACGTTGTCCTTATCTCATGTTTGGAGATAGATGGAGGCAAAATTTTTCTGTTAACAACATTTGTGAAGATAACAGCTTCGGGAAAAAGTTCACACAAAACTTCTAGAACTCTTTCACCGCCTCTCATGTTCGTTAACCAATAGTGGACGATAGCAACCTTTTGCGGCATGAAAAATGCAGAAGAAAAATAGAGAATAGAGCGGAACAAAGGAATTATTAAGCCAGACACGACAACCCAAGCTCCGCTCGACTAAATTCTAACTGTTATTTTAAGTATTGGCATAATTCGTTAAGTCATATACTTGAAATCTTCTCGAAAATTTTGGTTTTAATCCTATTAAAAGATCTATTGCAATTCGATGCTCCCCTTTAATTCTTATTGTAAAGTTAGAAAAACTTTATGTATTATTCCTCTAGCTGTTTATATATTTCGCTTTGGTTTTATGCAGAATCTGGGCAGAGCCGCTCCGGAACTTCATCATCCATGGAGCCTAAAAGTTGGTCAATAAAAACATCTTGAGCTGAGATAGCTAACTATTTCTTAAAACCTATATTTTTCAATAGGTTCAGAAGAAATATTTGGATGCGAGGGCAAAAGGCGTTTTTATTCGTCGCGATTTAGGATCTTATGCCTTTGAAGTACGACATTGAAAAAGGCTTGTGGTATGAACTTAGCGAATCAGCTCAGAATACTTACCTCCATCTCGAAATCCTAAAAACTTTTAGGTTAAACTTCAAAAGATGATTTTTCGGGGAGAATCGCTGAGAGACTGTTATTCAATTTCTCTCTAGCCTCTTTAAATGTTGTTTCCACGAATGATGTGGTATCTCCGTCGTTTACAACAACGATGTTATTTGTCTGAGTTTTTATAGTCAGAATTATTTCATTTAGAGAGCGATCACTAATTTCAAAATATTTGCTGTCCTTATCTAAGTCAAGTTGAACAAAATCTCCCCTTGCTAATTGCCAATAACGAAAAAGCCAAGGGGTCACGTCAGTTGGAGTTCTGAATTTTTCAGCTGTTGTTCGAAGCAAAATATCCTCATGCAATTTCCAAACCTCTCTCAAAGTTGACTTGAGATAACCTTGAGGAAAGTGGTGGTCATAAAAACCAGAAAAAGAGGTCCACGTCTGCGCGAACATTGTTTGGAATACTTGAGGTCCAATTTGTGGTGAGAACCATTTTCTCCAGTTTTTTCTGACAACGTCAGGTTTGTAGAAGCTTGCGTTAATTACGCAAATATTACTCAAGATATTATGGGAAAAAAGACACCAGGGAATAAGTGCATTCATGACAGCCTTGTCACAAGGTAATTTTCCTTTAAAAAATCTTTCAGGCGCCACGTTATTTATTAAAAAACAATCGTCGTCGAAACAGACAAATTGTTCAGATAAACTTTCGATGCGATGAATGTTTAATAAGATGGGTCGAGTACTGAAAGTGGGCAAATATTCAGAAGGGATGTAATCGGAATGTTTCACGAAATGTAATTTCGGAGCGTTTAGATTTAACCAATCAGGTTTGTGACCACAAGTAATGAAGTGAACTTTGTTCACCCACGGTGCAAATTTTTCTACACCGCGAAACCAATATTTTAAGTTCTCCCAATTGCGATAACGTATTTCGCGGGTATCACTAGAGCGAGAGCTTTGAGGCAAATAAGTTTCGAAGGATTTTTGCCACTCAGGATCAGTGTTGTCAACCCACGGAATTACAAAATCTATTTTTTCCATTTTTGTTATGAAAATTATCTTTTCTCAGGATTGCACTTTGAGAAAAATTACACCCTTAGTCACAATCTCTTTGTTTGCTTGAACGGCAGGGGCTAACCGTCCACTTTCAGCATAATATAATGCCAAATTAGCTGTAACAATTTTGCCCTTATCATTAACTCATGGAAAATCCTATCTTTGCATTATTAGGAGCTGCTGGTTTTGTTGCACCTCGTCATATAGAGGCGATTCACAGTGTTGGCGGCGAACTCTGCTGCGCATGCGATAAGTCAGATAGTGTTGGTGTGCTGGACCGTCGATTTCCTCATTGCCATTTTTTTCTTTCTGAGAACGAATTGGAAAGCTATGTAGACGAGAGAAAAAAATCAAAAGCTCCGGATATTGATTTCCTTTCGGTTTGTACCCCTAACTATCTCCATTTTTCTCATATTGCATTTGGGCTTAGCCATGGGATGAACGTGATATGTGAGAAGCCTTTGGTTCTGACCTCCGATGAGTTATTCCGGCTGCAGGAACTAGAAAAGCGATCTGGCAAAAAAGTCTTTTGTATCCTTCAGCTCCGTCTTCATCCTCAGATCCAAAAATTGAAAACAAGGGTGGAAGATTTATTTGCGGGTGATAAGCAGAGATCAAAGCTTCAGGTCTCTTTGAATTATGTGACGTCACGAGGGCCTTGGTACAAAAAGAGTTGGAAGTTTGACGAAAGCAAAAGCGGAGGAATTGCAAGCAATATCGGAATCCATTTTTTCGATATGCTGATTCGTTTGTTTGGTTATCCGACATCTTTTTCAATCAAGGAAAATGATCCGGAGCGTCTTGAAGGAACCTTGGATTGCCCTCTGGCGCAGATTGAATTTTGTTTAAGCATTAGACAGGAAGATTTGCCGCAGGAAGTAAGGAATTCCGATCAAAGATCCTGGAGACAAATGATGATTGACGGAGAGCCGTTTGATTTCACAAATGGTTTTACAGATCTCCATACACAAAGTTATGAGGAAATTCTGGCGGGCAGAGGATTTGGACTTCAGGAAGCATTGCCGGCCGTCTCGCTTTGCGAGAGCATCCGAAGAACGAAAGGGTAAGGCATTAAGAAATGTGTAATGTCGTGCCTATATTTCGCCCTGAGGTTGTGAAAGGGGGTGTGCCGCCTGAACTTCAATCCGCTCTTTCTCAAGTCATTGCAGAGGGTAGGTTCATTAAAGGCTGTGAAGTGGCAGCCTTTGAAAAAGAGCTTTGTTTAGAACTTCAGACGCATTCCGTGATAACGACCGGGAACGGAACTGACGCTCTTCTGGCGTGCTTGATGGCTCTGGATCTTCGCGAAGGCGATGAGGTGATAACGCCGGCATACGGATATCCCGCTGCTGTGGAAATGATGTGTTTGCTGGGTTTGAAGCCCGTTCTTGTGGATGTTAACTGGCAGACATTTAATATAGAAGCTGGTTTGCTGAAAGACGCCGTTACTTCCAAGACGAAAGCAATTCTGCCCATTCATTTGTTCGGACTGCCGGCACCGATGGACGACATCCTTCACTTTGCCGAACAACACGGGCTTCCTGTTATTGAAGATGCAGCCCAATGTTTAGGGGCCGAAGTGGAAATCGAAGGAACACGCAGAAAAGCAGGAACGGTTGGGAGGCTGGGCTGTACTTCATTTTTCCCCTCAAAAAATTTAGGCTGCTGGGGTGACGGAGGCGCGGTTTTTGTTAATTCAGATGATGTGCAACTTACACAAAAGATTCGGATGATTTTGAATCACGGGCAACGCGATAAATACCTGCATGAAATTATTGGATTGAATTCACGCTTGGATACCTTGCAGGCAGTTGTGTTGCGGCATGCTTTGAAGTATTTGAGAGACGCGAATGAAAAGCGCGTGGAAATCGCTAGACGTTATCAAGAGGAGTTAAGAGAGATTTCCGAGATTGAATTGCCGCCTTTTCCTCATAATCCTCTTAACATTCCCAATGTTTTTACGATTAAGGTCAAGCCGCAGCTCAGGCAACGGTTAAAGAGCTTTTTGTGGGAGAAAGGAATTTCCACGCAAATTTATTACCCTTTGGCGATGCACTGGCAAAAAGCTTATCAATCTCGCATACGCGGTGGCTCCTCTCTTACCAATGCGGAGAAACTAACTCATTGTGTTCTGTCCTTGCCTCTCTTTCCTTCTATGGAGAAAGCCGAGCAAGATCGTGTAATTCTCGCATTAAATGAATTTTTCAGAAATCATGAATAAATATCAGGTTCATCCTACGGCGGTTATTGATGAAGGTGCTTTGATTGGAGAGGGCTGCACAATATGGCATTTTTGCCATATTTCCGGAGGCGCAAGTATTGGTAAAGGATGTACTTTGGGACAAAACGTTTATGTTGCGCCGAAAGTTAATATTGGGCAGCGCGTAAAAATTCAAAACAACGTGTCCCTTTTTACCGGTGTAATTGTTGAAGATGATGTCTTTTTAGGACCATCTTGTGTCTTTACGAATATCTTGACACCTAGAAGCGAAGTCAACAGAAAGGACCAATTTTTAAAAACCACGGTTAAAAAAGGAGCTTCTATTGGAGCAAATGCGGTCGTTCTCTGCGGAAATGAAATTGGGAGATATGCAATGGTAGGCGCAGGTTCTGTCGTTACTAAATCGATCAAAGATTTTGAGTTGGTTGCCGGAAATCCTGCAGTTCATTTTGGTTGGGTAGGTCGGTATGGAGACAAACTGCATTTTGATTCAGATGGCTGGGCAGAATGTAAAAAGACAGGGTATCGTTATTTTCTTTCAGACGGCGAAGTAAAAGAGTACATAAGTTCTAAAGAAAAGTCAGTGAAGTAGTATGGATAAATTGACAAAATTAAAAATTGCAGTACTAGGCTGCGGGTACGTCGGACTTCCCTTAATTATCGAATTGTCTAAGCATTTTTCCGTTCTGGGTTTTGACATCGACCAATCCCGAATCAAAGAATTGAAGAGTTTTATTGATAGAAATGGTGATTATTCAGCAAAGGAAGTGAGAGAGGCCGAGGTAGTGTTCAGTTTTGATAAACAAAAACTGAAGGGATTTGACGTGTTCATTGTGGCCGTCCCGACTCCTGTACTGAATGATCGGCCTGATTTGTCTTGTTTAATCGACGCTGCCCAAACGGTATCCTCATCATTATCTTCGGGCAATTGTGTGATTTTTGAATCTACGGTGTCTCCTGGTTGTACTCGCAATGTTTGTTTGCCAATTTTGGAAAAAGGATCGGGATTAAAGGCTGGTAAGGATTTTTTGTTGGCTTACTCTCCTGAGAGAATCAACCCCGGAGACCAAAGTCATGCCCTAAGTAAAGTTGCCAAGGTTGTTTCCGGTTTGGATGACAAAAGCCTTAAATTTGTATCTCGTTTGTACGAAAAGATCGTTCCGTCTATTCATGAAGCTGAATCGCTGGAGGTTGCGGAAGCTTCGAAGCTGCTCGAAAACATCCAAAGAGATGTCAATATCGCTCTTCTTAATGAACTTCAAGTTTGTTTCGATGAGATGGGTATCCCAATGGATTCCGTTTTGAAATCTGCTTCTACAAAATGGAACTTCAATAATTATCATCCGGGTTTAGTAGGTGGGCACTGTGTGCCGGTGGATCCTTATTATTTAATCGATGAAGCTAAAAAGTTTTCGGCTAATCTTCCGTTAATTGCTCAGGCAAGAAAAACAAATGAAGAGGCGGTTGCCAATTTTTACAGGAAGATCTTAAATAAATTAAAGCGCCCTTACGCTTCAAGCTATGTTCTTATCAATGGATTATCTTTCAAACCGGACGTGCCGGATATAAGAAATACTCAGGTTCCTTCTTTAAAAAGTATGTTGGAACAAAACGGGGTAAAAGTCGATATATATGATCCCAACGTGAAGCCAGAGGTTGCAAAGAACAGCTTTGGAATAGAGTTATTGAAAAAATTACCGACATTTGATAATTATCATTTAATTGTCTCTCCTTATGACTTGTCAATTAAGAGAGGAGGAAGGTTCTGATCGGGGTTCTTACGAATCTCTTTCAAGCATAATTTTTACCTCACAGAGTTAGGCTTACAGCGTATGGAGGAGGGAGTTAAAAAGGTAAATTTTATCCTTGCTACCTTTTTAATTATTCTGGACTCGATTATTTAGCTATTGTTCTGAATTTCAGCTGAATGAAAAGCTGGAAATTCCGCTGTTTTCTTGTCTCTTCGTGATGCTTTCGTCCCATAATTCTCTTCTGGACTTTTGAATTAGGTCACCTTGTCCTTCTGAGAGGTAACGAGCATCTGTCTGCTTTCCCCCTTTGGTTAGAGAATAAAGGGAATAGAAGAAGACACCCCCTCAACTAAAAGAGTCTTTAACTCCTAAAATCTTCCATAAAAAGGAACTGCTATTAACCCAATAGGCTTACCTAGCGCAGAAGCTGTGTGCTCAACGCACTGTAACTATCTTGTCGATTAGTTAGCTATTTACATATCTAATATTGGGGATTACACTTCTCTTAAGGTGAGCTTAAGGAATAGAACAAAGCTCGAATAATTCTCAAACCTACTCAAGGTTGAAATATGAAAATTCTGAAGGCTATTTCGATTTTGGTTGTTTTATCCGGGATCTCCTGTCTTACCTTCGCTGCTGATTCTCCTAAATATTTAGCCGATAGGCATGCCGCTAAACAAATTCTCTGTGAAGCTTGTCATGGTAAAGGTACACCAAACGGTCAAATCCAAATGGATAATTGTCTCAAGTGTCATGGCGGTACATACGAGAAACTAGCCGCTCAGACAGATGGTGGAGATATCAACTATCACGATACGCACATGGGACAAATAAATTGCATTGAATGTCATCAAGGTCACAAGCCTTCTCGATTGGTTTGCGATCAGTGCCATGAGTTCAAAGCAAAAGTACCTTAAAAATATTCATTCTTAATTTCTCAAGGAGAATGTTATGCAGTTAAAAAGACGTACGCTTCTTTCCGGTTTGGCTGCTTCCGCAACTGTTCCGTTTATGTCTGCCGCTCACGCCAAACAAGTAGGCGCCGATACAAAATGGGATAAAGAGACCGATGTGCTCGTAATCGGCTACGGCGGAGCAGGTGCTTGCGCTGCAATTGAAGCTCATGATAAGGGCTCCAAAGTTCTAATCATTGAAAAAATGGCCCAGCCCGGCGGCAATACAGCTATTTCCTCTGGCGGTTTCATGGTTCCTCAGGACGGTCCCACAGCCTTAAAGTATCTGACAGCCACTTACGATCTGGCGAACTCCGAAAAAGATGATGAACTGCTGAACACCTTCTGCAAGGAAATCATGGGAGTCAAAGACTGGATGACCGGCCTCAAAGAAGGAACAGAACTTTGGGTTTACGGTCATGCAGGCTTCCAGAATCTTCCTGGCTGGGAAGTTATTGATAAATACAGAGTCCGCGGTAAGAAACGCTCCGGCGACTGCTTATTCGATCTTTATCGTTACGCAGTAGAAGAAAAGAGAAACATCCCTGTAATGCTCGAAACGCCTGCCGTTCAATTAATTCAGAAAGACGGACAGGTTGTCGGTGCAGTTGCCAAGAATAACGGCAAGAACATCAATATCAAAGCCAACAAGGCCGTGATTCTGACAACAGGCGGATATGAGTTCGATCCGGAATCTTTGAGAACCTATGCCCAAGGCGAAAACTATCACGCTTTAGGCAACCCCGGTAACACCGGGGACGGTCTGAGAATGGCTCAGTCCATGGGCGCAAGATTGTGGCATATGACTGCTTACTCTTGCCCGCTGGGAACCGAACTTCCGGGCTGCAAAGCCGCCCTGCAAGTGACGATGATGGCACCGTCATTTATCTGGGTGGACAAGAACGGCAAACGCTTTGCTGACGAATTCTCTCCGGACGGCCATACTCGTTGCTACGTAGTTAATCGCTTTGATCCGATCTCTCACAGCTATCCGTCTATTCCTTGCTGGCTCATTTTTGACGACAAGGCATTCAAACGCGGACCTGTCGTCGGCGGATCTTCTGGATACTCTATTAATAGAGAAGGTTACAAGTGGTCCAGAGACAATTCTCAGGAATTAGCAAACGGAGTCATTGCCAAAGCTGAAAGTCTGGAAGAATTGGCTAAGAAGATCGGAGTCTCTGCAGAAAACTTGGTTGCTGCAGTTCAGAAATGGAATACGGATATCAAGGCTGGAAAAGATACTCAGTTTAATCGTCCGATCCAAAATCCCCATAAGAAAGTTGTTCACATCGAACAGAAAGCCGGTGCAGCTGTCTCCGCACCGCTGGACGAAACCGGACCTTACTATGCCATCAAACTTTATCCGACCCTCTTGAACACTCAGGGCGGTCCTAAGAAGAACGTGAATGGTCAGGTAATGGACGTCAACAACAATCCGATTCCTCGTTTGTATGCAGCAGGAGAATTGGGCTCTATGTGGGGCAACATCTACCAGGGCGCTTGCAACAACGCAGAATGCATTGTCTTCGGAAGATTAGCGGGTAGAGCCGCAGCAGCGGAAAAACCTTGGTCTTAATTAACTTCTAACTATTTAAGGAGACTGCCGGAACCAAAAATGTTTGAGCAGTCTCCTTTTTTTATATGGATTAAAACTATGATCTCGCGACGTGACACATTAAAGATCTCTCTAGCCCTTTCAGCAATGGGCCTTTCTGCCGCTCCGGCTTTTGCTTGGAGAACCGGCGAGCCTGAAGAAAAAATCTCTTGCGACATTCTCGTCATTGGTTCCGGCATTGCTGGCACCGTTGCAGCACTCCAAGCCGTAGAAGATGGAGCTAATGTCTTAATGATCGATAAAGCCTCAGAAAACCAAAGAGGCGGCAATTCAAGAGTTTGTCTTGGTTCATTTTTGATGCCGGAAAATAACTCTCCGGAGGCTAAGAAAGCTTTTATCGAGGATGTAAAGAAGAAATCCCTTGGCGGCGGAAGAATAGACCTATACGAAGTATTGGCAGATAACATCTTGGATTCTGTTCAGTGGGCTGAGTCCAATGGAGCAGCATTCGAACCTTGGCTTCAACAGGCACCATGGAACGTGGGAGTAAGAATCGCTTCTCCCGGTCAATACAGAGGAATGCCGAAATTATTGAAGACACTCTTTGATAAGTACATTGAGAAGGGCGGTAAAGTCTTATTCAAGACGAAGGCAAAGCAGCTTTTAGTTAATAAGAAAGGCGCTGTGGACGGTGCTATTTGCCAAACGGATAAAGGTCTTCTTCAAATTAACGCTAAAGCTGTCATCTTGGGAACCGGCGGATATTCCGCTAATAGAGAAATGTTAGAAGTCGCCCATCCGGGCGGAGCCAACATTCTCATTCGAGGAAACAAATTCATCACGGGTGACGGAATTCGTCTGGCTCAGGAAGTTGGTGCAGGAACTATGGGCATGGCAGGAGTTGAGTCTTTGCACCTTCCCGTTGTCTATAATGGTCCTCAGGGAAGAGGATCTCCTACGAGAGCGTTGCCTTACTGTTTAGGTATCAATGCCGAAGGAAAAAGATTCGTCGATGAATCCCTCGGTTATGCTTCTTTCGGTAAAGCCACTCTGCAGCAAACCAGTCAAAAGGTTGCACTGATTTTCGACGAGGCGATGCTTCAGAAAGAAAAGAGAATAGGAATGTCCGTTGAGTTATTCAAACGAGCAAAAGGAGGCCTGATTGAGGCAAACGGCTATGAGCAGCTCGCTAAAGAAATAGGAGTCCAGCCGGCTGTATTAAAAGAAACCTTAGAAAAATTCAACGCTTCCGTAAAGGATGGAAAGGCATTAACCGCCGAACCACCAAAGTCTAACTTGGCAGAAAAGATAAATCTCAACGGCAAGCTGTATGCTTTTTATCCGTTAACTCCGTCGATCACCATGGTGTACGGTGGTCTAATGATTAACAAAGATGCTCAAGTAGCAGAAGCGGATGGAACACCTATCAAAGGACTCTATGCTGCCGGAGAAACCGTGAACCTTTATTACCATGACTACCATGGTGGCGGCATCCTTTCACAGAGCTTGGTATTTGGAAGGATTGCCGCAAATCAAGCCGCTAAATATATCAAGCAATAACGCATTGAATCGTTAAAAACCCCAACCTCTCCTTTAAATAGAGGTTGGGGTTGAGTGTTTTGTCGCTTTAATTGTATTTACGGTTTTTGCTGCGACATCTTTCGGGTGTGATTGAATTTAGTCCGGTCAGGGCCTATTAACCCATCCTAAAACTAATAGCGTCAAGTTGTTAACTCGATCATCACCACACTATTTAGACAAAATATCCTTTACCGCGATCTTTGCAAAAGATGGAGGCACGAAGATGTTAACGCCGTGTCTCCCAAGCTCGGAGTTGGACACTTGACCGACGGCATAAAGACCGGGAATCACATTTCCATTCTTATCTAAGGCTTGAGATTTGGCATTAATGGCGATTCCTCCGAGTGTCGCATGAACAGATGGCTCTACTGCCACGCCGTAATAAGGAGGCTGATCCAACTTGCACTTAAACGTCTTGCGGCCAAATTCAGGATCTTTACCTTCCTTTGCGTATTTTCTGAATTTGATAACTGTTTCTTTAAGGCCTTTAGGATCGATACCGAGCTTATTTGCCAGACCTGGAATAGTGTCGTCCTTCACGACATAACCTTTTGCTACGTAATCTTGAAGAATAGCCAGCCGAGACACCGGCTTTTGATCGAAGATGAGATAAGCAATACCTGTGCCTTTTGAGGCTTTTAGCATAGCCATGGTCACGCCGGTTTTGTCATTATTGGTGGTATCGACAAATCTCTTGCCTTCTTGATTAACCATGACGCCGCCGCTGTTGAATCTTGCGGCAGTAAAGGAAATGTGAGTTCCATTCGCATTGTACGTAACAGGATTTAGAACTAAATCCTTCATTCTCGTTAAGTTGGCACCTACTTTCTGTGCCATGATATGTCCGTCGCCGGTCGTACCTGCACTATTTGTCGTCCCGAGATTAAGAACTTCTGGTGTGTATTGTTTTAAAAGTTCTTTTCCGGCTGAATAGCCTCCCGTCGCTAAAATCACATCATTGGCCCTGATGAGATAAGGTTTGCCATCCTTAGGTTGGACTTTCACGCCAACAATTTTCCCGTTTTCCTGGAGGAGTTCAGTAGCTCTATTATTTAATCGTACATCTGCATTTACTTTCTTTAATGCTTTAACAAAAGCCGGTGTAATTTCTAATCCGGGAGCACGACCGTCACTCGGAGCATGTGCAAACGGTTTGAACGTTCTCTTAAGATCGGCTCCGTTTTGAACTAATAACTCAAAAGCTTCTCTGGCTCCCGGTGCTACGGCCTTTGCCATTTCTGGATTGGTTTGAGGATAAGTTGAGAGATACTTCGCAAAGTCTTCTTCAGAAACGTCCTTATCTTTATTTTTATCTTGAATGCTTGTACCGCCGGCTTGGTAATAGGTCGACACAAAAGTTCCATTTCCACCGAGAACTCCTTGTTTTTCAAGGAGTATCACCTTTTTTCCGGCCTTACACAGGTCAATAGCAGCCATCATTCCGCCGGGACCGCCGCCGACAACCACTACATCGGTCGTTGTGTTTTCATAAGCTTTATCTTTTGCGGTACTTGTCTTTTTCGAAATAGCCTTGCTGCCCCCGGCTTTTAAGAATGCAACTTCAAGGGCAGATAAGGCTGCGTTGCTAGTGGCGGTAGCACCGGAAATAGCGTCAGCATTAATGTTCTGGGACTTGAGTACATCGGCTTTAATTTTATCTAATGCAGATCCTCCGACAGCTGGCGTTTCATTGTGGGTAAATTTAACATCAGCGATCTTGCCATTTTTAATAGAAAGATTGACTTTAATTGGTGAACCCCATACTCCTTTACTTTCTGCGTTGTATTCACCGTCTTTCAATTGTGCAGATGCCGAGACGGAAAACAAAGTTGTTAGGACAATAAGCGAAATCTTGGTTAATCGATTTTTCATGGTTTCTCCTTGAAAGAAAAACAAATCCTTCATAAACAAGTTTAGTTATCGACCTACGCGCGTAGTTAGCGCGTTATGATTCCAAGAAAAAACGACATAAATTTAGAGAAATGATTCTGAGGAACCTCCTGACTTTTTTTGTGCTGTTTTACTCCTGTACTGTCTTTAGCAATGACATTACGCTTTACGCTACAGAATTCCTCCTTCCTTCAACTATTACGCCTGTTGCACAAAAAACGATTGATACGGTAAAAAAGGCAATTTATCCGAAACAGTTAAAAATAAGGGTGCTTCAGTCTATTGATGAAATCGATGAAGTTCTTCGCTCGAAAGAAGCCCCGATAGCCATTGTCGGTGCAACAACGTATTTACGTCATAGAAAGGACGGCATGCGAGATATTGCCACCCTAATATCAAACTTGCAGCCGGATCCGGATCACTCCGTTGGTGCCTTGTTAGTTGTCAAAAAAGACTCAGATATCAATTCGTTGAAGGAATTAAAGGGAAAGCGTTTGGGGGCAAACCATCCTGACGGCTTTCAGGGTTTGACAGTGGTATACAAGGAATTAGCGGATCAAGGTTACGCTTGGGACAAATTCTTTTCAGATGTTAAATTCTACGGACTGGATCCTTACAAAAGAATCGCGGCACTGCAACGGGGCGACGTTGATGCCATTACGTTAAATGCTTGTTTTTCAGAGAGGGAAGCCAAGAAGGGTAAGGATGTTCTTGCTGGGCTAAAGCCTATAAACGTCAAAGAGAATAAGAGTACGAACTGTCTCACCAGCACCTCTCTTTATCCCAGTTGGAGCTTTCTTGTTTCTCCTCATTTAGATACTCAAACTATCGTAAATATTGCTAATGCGCTTTATGCAATGCAGCCGACTAAAGATGGGGAAAGATGGACAATTGCTAGTGATTTTAGATCTGTGGATGAATTGTTCAAGACTCTTAAAAGAGGTCCTTATGCTTACTTGAACGAATGGACTGCAGAGAGGGTTTGGAAAGAACACGGAAATTCTATTCTCCTATTAACAATTCTTTTCTTCGTCTTTATTTGGCATTATTTTCGTACTCGCTATCTTGTTACAGTTAGAACAGCCCAGCTGAGAAAATCGCTCGTTGAACAAAAGAAGCTTTTGCGCTTTAACAATCAGCTTCGCGACCGGTACGATACTTCTCGGAGGGCTTTAATTGTTTCACAGCTATCAAGCCTTTTTGCCCATGAGTTAAGCCAACCGCTTTCTGGAATATTGCTTTACTTAAGATCTCTTAAAAGACTCTTGAATCAAAATAAATTGCAGGAAGGACAAATAAATGAAGCATTAGAGCAGGCAACGGAAAGGGCAAAGAAAGCTCATGAGTTGGTGCAGTTAGTCCGAAGCTACGCTAAATCAGATCGAAAAAAATTCGAAAAGATGGATGCAGTTGAGGTTTTAGTTTCAGTTCTTGAAAATTTGAAAAAATCCGGAGAATTAGACGATATCGGAATTCAGTTGGATACCTCTTCGTCAGAAAAGGCTGAAATTGAAGGGCATCGGCTGGAGTTGGAAATTGTATTCACAAATATTTTGAATAACAGCGTTAAAGCCATTAAAAATATCAAGAAACCTGAGATTCGAATATCCGTGACCCAAGATTCAAAAGGTCGCTGCATTATCTCCTTTGCAGATAATGGACCAGGGCTATCGGAGCAAGCGTTAGAGAATCTCCGAATGACGACACCATTAGCTTCCTCAACCGGCTTGGGGCTAGGACTGACAATTGCCAAAGGAATTGTTGAAGAGCATCGCGGCAAGATTTCATTTTCTCTCTCTCAATCTGGTTCCTTGATCGTAAAGATAATTCTTCCTCTTTTATCGTTGGGTGGGGATACGCAAAATGAGTAAAGAAAATTGCCGAATTTGGATTGTCGACGACAATGAAGAATTTCTTAGCGATTTGGCTTTTGCCCTAAGACTTGAGGGATGGAACGTGAGCTCCTATGATGACCCAATAAAATTCCTTGAGGAACTTAATTTTGATAGTCCCGGCTGCATTATCTTAGATGTTCGAATGCCTCTTCTTTCGGGAGACGAAGTCCAAGAGCATCTGTTATCTAAGAATTGTCCCCTTCCGGTAATTTTTCTTACCGGGCATGGTGACTTGAATCTTGCCATACATACGTTTCGCCGTGGAGCATTTGATTTCATACAGAAGCCGTTCGATCCCGATTATTTATTGGCAACCATAGAAAAAGCCGTAACTACTCGAGAACCAGGCTTTAATGAATGGAAAACAGAAGGGCCAAAAGAGAAATTTGAGAAGCTTACATACCGGCAAAAACAAGTGCTCACAGATATTTCTAAGGGGGTGCCATCAAGATTTATAGCGGATCATCTAAATATCAGTATTAGAACAGTTGAACGCCATAGGCAAAATGGAATGCGGATATGTGGGGTTAAAAGTACCCAGGAACTCATTGACTTTCTAAGAAAAGTCAAAACCTTGTGAACAAACAACGACTAGGATCAATTTAAAAGAAATCCGAGCGCCTCATTCTAGTTTGATGAGTTAGAGAAATCGCTTTATGTAACCTTCAGCACGCTTTGCTATCGTTCCTCAGCTCAAGGGAAACAAACAACCAACGTAGGAATGGTCACTCTTCTGAAGACAACGTTGCTACAGACCGAATCCTGATGAATTTAGGTCAAAAATGAAAAAGTCAGACTCCTCTGAGCCACCCGACAAGGTAAGGAACTAACAAATTGTCGAATACTGACTAACCACAACTGAGAAACAAGCAAATTATTGGGTTCCTCTCAGGGTGAGCATGGTTTTTGCGCGTATTCACTTCGGATTTGGGTCTCCAACATTGACTTTCTTGCTTCTCAAACCTAGCGAACTTTTAACTTTTCTCTATTGAGGAGAGTTTTCAATTCTTTTCTTCCCCGTTGGAGCAACGCCAGGTAAGCTCTTCTATCCTCGTCTGGAGTTAGTCCAGACATGATTAATTTTTTCTTAATGCTTGAAAGTTCTTTTGTTTCCTTAATAAAAGAGATAATCGATTTTATATCGTCTTTTTTCTTGTCTCGAACTTCTATTTGGTCGTAAGCATCCCTGATATTTACCCTTTCATAGTTGGCGGAATCTTCTTCAATATTCGCACGAACAAGAGCAGCTCTTCTTATGAGACACGGAAGACAAATTCCACACTGTTTATGTCGTCGCTTCCAATGGCTGCAGGATACAGTGTCTGACACGATTTCCTTCAATAAATCAAAATCCTTACAATCCAAGCACATCTCTCCCTTTGTTTTAAATTGGTACGGATTAGCGATTCTTACGTTAAAACCAGCGTTGTTCCATATTTTTTGAACGCCAGCTATAAATTGAGGGTGGGTTGTATGAGTGCTGTGGGAACCTAAACGACGAGAAGTGAGAGGGGGATTAATAGAAATAAACCCATTCTCTGGAACAAAAAGATCAATTGTGTTTCCCGGTACATGACCGAATATCGATTGGAAGTCTCTCAGAGAGGCGGCAGCTAATAAACCAAAAGCCAAAAAGCTGATGCTTCTCGTCCTCATGGTAATCTCCCTACCTCCTTTTCTAACACCTGGAATTTGGTTCGAACCGGTTGGGGCAGCTAAAAGCTGCAGGTTTTGAACATTTTCCTTTCCGAAATTTTTCTTCAAATTCTTAACAATGAGATCTTGATGTTTCTTATCACCTTTGTAGGAATGACTTACAAGTAAAGGCTTATGTCCGCTTGCGTATAAATCGATGGCCCCAATGGCAGAATCTAACCCTCCTGAAAAAAGACAGATACAATCCGGTACTCCGAAATCTATATGGTTCTTTGAGCGACGGCTAAGTTTTTCATTGAATTTAAAGGGGTATTCTCCTTTAGTAAAAGTAAATTCCCAAATATCACCGCTTAGGAATGCTAGTGCTTTCTGTAACCTGTCTTTTTCTCCGTCCCAAAAACTTGGTTCTGAAAGGGCGATATCGAGGTGCATTTGCCTGCACCAATTGTTTTCCGAATTGCTTCGGAGGACGAAGGTATCAGCAGTAACGATGGCAAGAGCAATAGTCAGAAAATCCAAGACGCGGCTCGGGATATTGACGTGAAGTTGTTTAAGCTTGTGAGGTAGTTTTTTCCCCACATATAGATTTGGCACTTTTGTGGTGTCGTCACTATTGCAGTACATTAAAACGGTTAAAGTGTCGTTTCCAGAGTCTTCCGGCAATTCAGCTTGAGAAGTTCTGAATATTAGTTTTTCCATTCTCAATCCTCCTTGCTTAAGATTTCTAATGTTTCCTTCATTATTTCTTTTAAAAGGTCGTTCCAATCAGAAACCGTAAGCTGTGAAATATCTTTTTTTGCCAAAACTTCCTGAACCGAAAAATGTGTCTTAATTTTCACTATCGACCTTATTTCCCCTTCTAAATCTACTGAAATATCAGATTTGTTAATTGCATCTCCGCCATCGTGGATTATTTGGCAGGAAAGTAAGTTAGAAATAAAGCTTTCAAACAGGAAAGCAAGCTCGCCAGGCTCTGAGAGAGGTTTATCAAAAAAATCCGGCTTTAATTCAAGTAAGGAAAATAGTGAAAAGACAATTGCTTGCTTAATACCATCAAAGTCGCCGTTTTTGGGGATGACTTTTTCAGCGAGTTGATTAATGATGTCTTCTGGCGAATGACCTTCAAGGTCATTAAAAAACTTTTCTGACTCGGGAGATGTTCGGGCAACGTAATCCAAAAGTGAACCGCCAGCGACAAGACCTCCGGAAAACCTTCCGTAGGCTGTGCGGCTTCCGCCCAAAGACACAGAGATGTAAGAACGAATTGCCTTTCTTAAAACTTCAGGGTCTTTTCCTTTGGAAAATTGAGTTAAGTATCTCCGGAATGCAGCGTATCGATTTATTTTCTTTTTGTCTTTCTCTGCTGGACGTTCTGGAAGTTCCGGAACAGGCGGCTCAATTGTTTCATTTGGCTTCAGGGGAACATCGGGTTTAACAGGTTCATTCGGTATAGTGATCGAAGGTTTGTTGGGATTTACCCAGCTTGGAATAATCGGGTTGGAACCGCGATTGCCTTTATTAGATGCAGATGTTCCCATTATTTTCCCCTTAAACTCTTAATCAATGTTTTGATCCAGAGTTTGTTTTTAGTTTTGTCAATGTGAGTTAAGAAATCAATCAATTTTTCATTTACGGTGGGCTGGTTTTGAGCCAATAAAATGGCACCACTCAACCCATTCACATCCTCCATATTTGTCCAACTTGGAGAATTGTTAATATTCTTTATTACTTCATCCATTACGCTATCAATTTCGTTCGTTGGGATTTTCGAAATGATGTCTTTTGCGTGAGCTGAATACAGCAAATTTGTACTTGAGAGAATTCTGATTGCTTCCAAAGAAGTGTCTGAAAGTCTTTGGTATTGCACCTGGAGAGCCATTGCCTTTCTGTACAAATAAGCAGAAAGTTTGATATTGGGAGATGCAGAAAGATGAGGCTGGACACCTGCCCATTCGACTATCAAATCCGAAACCTCTTCAAGTTTCCCTCGGCCGAATAAATTCTCTATGGCTTTTGTCCGCTCGGGAGAAATTTGCGATTCCTTGCCTTGTTCCAATATTTTTAAGTCTTTTTCAAAAGACGAGTAATCAGTTTTCATCAAGTGGTAAAAATTAACCATTTGCTGAGATGAAACAATTTTTTCTAAAAGCACAAGCTTCATGATGACCTCGTCTTCTAGATTGATGGACTGATTTTTTGAAATAAGCTTCCTCATCTCGAATGAATTTAGAAGTCTCTTAATAGTTCTCGGATTTGAGGCGACCGTCGGAATCTTAGAGAGTAATACGCTGATGGAATCGCACATTTGGAATGTAGCTCGGACCTTTTCTTGCTGTTCGGCGTCAAGGCAATCCAAAATATCTTTTAAAGGACTAAGTTCTCCAACTTCATAAGCAGCAACGGTAACCTTCAGTTTTTCCCTGAGTCTTTCTCTTTGTACAGGCGGAAGTTTGTGACTTTCGGCAAAGAGCATGAATAAATAAGACCGGATCTCAGCCAACCCAAGTTTTGGTACTGGAATTGGAAACTGTATGAGTTTGTCGAGATAGTCATTTCTGTGTTTGGAGTCTGCATGAAATACACTTTCCAACGATTCTTTAATCATATCAACGTCTGCAGAGATGACAAAGGAAGTTTTTGGAAGGAAGAGAAAAAGTCTTATAGCCTCCAGGGTCTCTAAGGCTTTTTGTGGTAAACAGCGGTCCAGGTTATCGACTATGACGATTACATTTTTCTTAAGTTTGTTAAGAATCTCGGAGAAGTCTTTTCGGATGTCTTCAATGATCTTCGAGTCAGAAGATTGTCTCCCAAAGTTATCTACGATCTTTTCAATCTGCTCTAAGACTGAGGGGATGACCGGTGTAACAGTTCCAGTTGCGAGAGAAACAGTTGATCCATATGCCAATGAAAGAAGCGGTACTAAGTTTTTTAGCTTAAAAATACTCTTACCTAAGCTTTTTACTGTCTCTGTCAATGCTCCATCCTTACCAACTTCATCCTCCAGTTTTCGCTGGATGATTTCAAGTAGTGAGGTCTTAGCATCAGAATAATTTTGATAAAGCCAAGCATCGAAGCAAATGATGATGACGTCATCTTTCTTACTTAACTCATTTTTGATCAATTCAAGGATAGTGGATTTTCCTGACCCCCAGCTTCCGAAAATTCCAATCGATGTAGAACGGAGAGATTCATCTTCGAGGATATTTTTAGCAACAAAGGCAATTTCTTCAAAGTGAAGATAATCAACTGAACTTTCTTTGTCAGTCCACATAGTGGCACCTAAATATAGTATGAATATGATTTATATATATCTAATTGTAGTACCATATTGGTGGTTACTCCATTGTTTTATCTCAAAACCACCCACTTCGTTGAAAGATGATGTTAGGTATTTTGAAAATTCAGAAATGAATTTTGCCCAATTTAAAGCCAACGAGAATCAAAGAGTGTTAAAAACTTCAGTTGCCCAGAGGTGAAATAAGCTTTTTAGGTGTTTGGGGCTAGACGACCTTTAATCTTCTGGCGGTCTTTACAGTGCTTTAACAGTTCTGTATTACGGTAGGGAGGGATAGAGGGGCGACAATGCTTAACTGCGTGTCCCAATTTTCCAGTGCGACAGTTTCAGCGTCCTTCGGTGTTCAGTTTTCCTGTGAACGAGTAAGTTTATTGGAGAGTATAGGCATTTTGATACTGCTTGCCAATGAATTGGCGACAGTGATAATTATGCATCAGACCACACCATTGAAAAGAGGGTGCGTTGTCAACGATAACACAGCTATTCTTCGGACAAGGAAAGTAGAGGAGAAAGGCCGAATAAGAGTGTTTAAACTGTTCGCTTACTAGATTTCAAGAGCGCAATACCATCTGAATTAAATAAAGAGGAGGCTTTTGCCTCCTCGGATTTTAAAAGAAAAGATAAAATTACTTACCTTTATTCTTTAGGAGTTCGTCTGCTGCAATGTAGCCCATGGTAAACGATTTTGAAATGGCAGAAGCAGCGAGGAAACTCTGACCATGTACACCTCCGGAAACCTCTCCGGCAGCGTAAAGTCCCTTTATCGGCTTTCCGAATACATCAATTACATGCGTTCTGGGATCAACTTTGACGCCGCAATAGGTGGCGACTAAAACCGGAGTTGAGGGATAAATGTAAAAGGGGCCCTTATTGATGGGAACTAACTTCCCAGAAATGTCAACACAGAATTTTCTGCCGAAGACGCTGTCAGCGCCTTTCGTAAGGACGTCATCATTGTATTGTTTGACAGTTTCAGCCAAACCTTTGGGATCGATGCCAGCCTTTTTTGCAGCCTCCTCTAAGGTATTGCCGGAATAGAATACTCCGAGGCCTTTGAGATAGTTATAGCGAGCCGTTCCGTGATCTTTGATCGTTTCTTCATTAATCGGTTCGTCATAGACACAGTAGGCAATTCCGTTTTCTTGCTCTAGCGCTTTATCTCCTATGTCTTTCTTGGAGATGGATTCGTCGCAAATACGTTGTCCCTTTTTGTTAACAACAATAGCTCCGAAACGGAACGGGTACCAGACTTCTTGTCCTGATTTTGAACCGACGGCAAAACCGTAAGTGGCCTTGATGTAAGGCATGTCAGCAACGTCTGCGCCGTAAGCCTGAGCCATAAGAAGACCGTCGCCTTGACTTCCTCCTCCGCTGATAGCATTGGCGTTGGCCATTCGAGGGACATATTTTTCAAGCAATTTTTTATTTCTGGAGAATCCGCCGCTAGCCAAAATGACGCCAAATTTAGCTTTGACGGCAACAAGCTTTTTATCGTGTTCAATCAAGACACCCGAGATCCGATCAGCCTTCTCATCCCAAATTAATTCTTTGGCAGGAGATGACACCCAAAGAGTGCCGCCGTCTTTTGTAAATGCTTCTGTGAGTGCTTTAACAGTAGCAGGGCAGTCGACAGTCATATTACGCGGTACACTTCCTGATTTGCCGACGTTTTGATTTTTAAGTTTGCCTCCGTTGGCAAGCATCCATTCAAAAGCCTTCAGAGAATTTTCGGTAACGGACTTGACGAGTTCAGGATCATTTTTTTCTCCCCCGACACGCATCATGTCTTCGTAAAACTGCTTCGGAGAATCTTTTATATTTTTTTCTTTTTGGAAACTAGACCCGGTCATTTCTTTGATGTTCGTCCTTACCGCAACCGTCCGACAAAAGAACCTTATAGCCATTTGGTTCGCTTCTCCTATGGTCCAAACCGTCGGACGGTTGCGACAGCTTTATCCCGAATGGCGGAAGTGATTCGAGAACATCGTTAGCACTGCATGCTTCCATAAGAACCACTGTTTCACACCGTGCGAACCTTCGAAAAGAAAGGATTCCACGGTGTGAAAGGTTATTGAATATGTCACAAATAACACAACTCCTCAAACAACACCGACGAAACTTGCACACCTATCCTGAGACAGCTTGGACCGAGTTCCAGACGACTTGGTACATCTATCAGCAGTTGATGGCTTTGCCGTTCAAGCTACGACTTGGCAAGGAGATCTTGAACGAAGCTTTCGTTTTGAATCGAGATGAAGAAGAGGTCAAAAGCAGTACGAAACGTGCTTTAAACAATGGCGTTCCCAAAGAGTTCATTCACATTCTTGACGAATTTACCGGCGTAATGGCGACTTTTGAGACTCATAAGTCCGGACCAACGTTCGTTTTGCGTTTTGATATAGATGCTCTTCCGATTCAGGAAACGGAGGACGCTCAGCATTTGCCGAATCTGCTGGGTTTTCGTTCGCGGCATGATAATTGTATGCATGCCTGCGGACACGATTTTCATACGGCAATCGGTTTAGTGCTTGCAAGATGGATTTCCGAACAGCGAGCCAAACTTCGAGGAAAGATTATTCTTCTTTTTCAGCCAGCGGAAGAAGGTTCTCGCGGTGCCAGAGCGGTTTCGGCTTCAGGCTTGTTGGATGAGGCCGATTATTTTGCAGCCGCACACGTCGGAATGATGGCTCGTACAGGTGAAGTTGTCATTGATCCTTATGGCTTCCTGTGCGGAACCAAGTTCAATGTTGATTTCAAAGGTCGGGCTGCGCACTGTGCGAGTGAACCCGAAGCAGGGAAAAACGCCCTTGCAGCAGCCTGTTCGGCGTTCATGCTCCTTCAGGGAATTTCAAGGAGTAGTAAAGGTGCGTCTCGGATCAATGTCGGCAAGCTCTCAGGCGGACGCGGCCGAAATATTATTCCGGATCAAGCTTACATGGAGATTGATCTCAGAGGAGAAACGACAGAGGTTAATGACTACCTAGTGAAGAGAACTCAAGAAATACTCAAAGGAACAGCTCAGTCATTGGATGTTCAACTTTCTATTGAAGATCTTGGGACGGTATATGACATCAAGAATGCCCCGGAGCTTGTTGAATATCTCAAAGAGGTTGCAAGTCAATGTCCCCTTGTTAAAGCAGTCACGACTCACTCCGATTTCGGAGGCTCTGAAGATGCCTCGATCATAATTAAGCGTATTCAGCAGCTTTTCGGAAAATGTATTTATTTTGTGATCGGGGCCGATCGAACGGCAGGTCATCATCAGCCGGATTTCGATGCTGATGAGGCCGCTCTTGAGATCGGATTTGAAATGTTTAAGGGCCTGATCCGGAAGATCAATGGTTGTTAACTGCGGTTAACCATAGCGGCATTAATTAAGCCTTGGATCCTTTTGTGGGTTCCAAGGCTTTTTAACTGTCAAATTTTTGAAAAATTATCTTTGTTCGGCCGATTCTTTGATAGATATCGGAGCCAAAGCCTGCTGAGGAGAAAGGACATCTCCGATTTCTGTTTCGATCTCGTCTTCGAGCTCGTCCAAGAGATTTACGTCTTTGCCTTTTTTACTTAACGTATCGGTTAACTGTTCTTTGTTTAATTCTCCCACCCATCGACCGACGACAACACAGGCAATACCGTTGCCGATCATGTTGGTAATGGACCTTGCTTCGCTCATGAAACGGTCCACGCCGAGGATTAGTGCTAAACCGGCGACGGGGATGTCGCCGACGGCAGAAAGAGTTGCAGCTAACACGATAAATCCGGATCCTGAAACGCCGGCCGCTCCTTTACTAGTTAAAAGGAGAACCGTTAACAGCGTCGCCTGCTGAGTGAAGGTCATTTGGATGTCACAGGCCTGTGCAATAAACACCGCCGCCATCGTAAGGTAAATCGCTGTTCCGTCGAGATTGAACGAATATCCGGTCGGAATTACAAGACCGGTGACGGAACGGCTGACGCCGGCTTTTTGCATTTTGGTAATCATTTGAGGAAGGACAGCTTCGGAAGACGAGGTTCCGAGAACGATGAGAAGTTCCTCTTTGATATAGGCCAGGTAGCGAAGAATTGAAAAACCGTTGAAGCGACAAATCGCACCGAGGATGCCCAAAACAAAAAATAAGCAGGTGGCATAAAAAACCAGCATTAGTTTCCCTAACGGTAGCGCCGTATTTGCCGATTGTAAATGCCATGGCACCAAAAGCCCCGATTGGCGCGACCTTCATGATCCAGTTGATCATGAGGAAAAGGATGTCGGATCCTTTTTTAATAAGTTCGTAGACTGGGTGACGGGAGCCGCCCAAGAACTGGAGGGCAAAGCCAAAAATGATCGAGAAGAACAAGACTTGGAGAATGTCGCCCTGCGCAAAGGCCCCGACAACGGAGGAGGGAATGATATGAAACAGAAAGTCCAAAGTCGACTGAGGCTTTTCGGCTGTTGCATACATCGAGACGGAATTCATATCTAATGTTGCAGGGTCAACATGCATTCCGGCGCCCGGCTGCAGTATATTTACTAAAAAGAGTCCGACAAATAGGGCAAGCGTTGTGACGGCTTCAAAGTAAAGAAGGGCTAAACCTCCGACTTTCCCGACTTTCTTCATGTCTTCCATTCCCGCGATTCCAATGACGACAGTGCAGAAAATCACCGGAGCGATGAGCATTTTAATGAGCTTAATGAAACCGTCCCCGAGCGGTTTCATGGATGCGCCGATATCCGGGAAGAAAAAACCTAAAAGAACACCGATAACAATGGCTGCAAGAACTTGCACGTACAGTACTTTATATAATGGTTTTTTCATTCAGTCACTCCTAATAAATGGGATAAATCCCCGTTAGTTAAGGGTTTTATCTAACAACAAAGGAATGATTTTGCGGTACGGTTTTTACGCTCTTGTGACAAGTATCCCAAAAGAGGTATTCGGTAACAATTTGAATAATTTATAAAATCTGTCTTCTAATGCTCATCTGTCCGTCCAAATAAAAAAATCCGAAGCCTTTTGAGCCTCGGATTGAGATGATTTTTCAGCGAGTGGCTATTCTGTTGCAGGGGAGGCAATCCCCCCGAAGGTCATGGAAGCAACATAAGCGGCCGTGAAGTCTTCAGGCGACATGCCCGGTACGGCAAAACGGAACTGTGTTGTCTGGCCCGGTGCGAGAGCCGGCGTGACACGGGAAACCAACAGAGCGTTTGTATAAGCGTTCGGGTCCCCGTTGGCGTCCTTTCCGTACACGCGGATATCAAAAGCGACATTGGTATAAGTAATGCTTTGCGGGTTGACGATAGTGAGAACAAAATCACTGCCTTTTGCGTTTCCGGAAGGTTTGTCAATGGACATTAGGAATGTTGCACCGTTAACACGGATACTGGATAGCTTTCTTGCGTCCGGCATTAAAACTGCTGTGGACGGCGGAACCAGCATCTCAAGGTAGTCCACTTGCTTTTGGAGTTGAAGTACAGTCTCTCTGAGATCCTGAACTTGCTGAGATAAAGGCACGGATTTAGATTTCGGCGCCGTACCGGCAGCCTGAACCATGGCAGAAGCAGATAGGCCTAAAGCGGCAGCCAAAAGAAAAGGAAGAGTTTTTTTGATCATGCAGACCTCCGTTAATTTTCAGGAAAGCATACAGATTCAAATCCAACTGTGTTCCTTTCTATGCGCATTTAAGGTACACGAAATTGCAACTCAAAATTGATTTTCGGGCTCTGTCCGCGAGGAAAAGTTACTAATATAAGACTGTAAGTCTCAGAGCGTTCGGAGGAATGAAAAGTGAAGTGGTTCGGAGTGGATTATCGCTATGTGATTGCCGGAGTCGGTGCCGTTTTTATTTTGGCTTATGAATTTGTCGGAACCCAATCCGGAGAAATTCAGCCGGATAAACAGGAAGCTCAAAACTCAAAAGCACTTAGCGTAGAAGCCCTAAACGAAAAACTTGCTTCCGCACTCACAGCAAATTCTGCTTCGCTCGAAGGAGTCAAAGCCTCTGTCTTAGGTCAGGACGAAAAATCCAACATCAACGTGCGTTTAAATTTTGCTGCACGCAAGGGCCCTCCTTTTACAGACGCAGAAAAGAAATACTTCAAAACCTTCCTGCTCGGATTAACTTGTGTTGAAGCGCCGTCCTATTACGACCACGGCATCGGAAACGTAAACTACGAATTTTTAGACGGAGAAGGGACGCGGTTTGACAGTGCGAAGATTCAAACCAAAGCTTGCCTGAATTTCGATAAAAACCTGAATTCAACGTATATCTCCAGAGACCTGCTTCCGGCGATCGGTTCAATCCTGCACGATCAGCCGAAGACGGCTCAGCAGCTCCTTAAAACGCCTTACGCCAAAATTCCTGAAATCGAAAGTGAGGACGGCTACGAAGTCACGCCTCTGGGTGTTTCTGAAGACGGTGTGATCCGCTACCGCATCAAACATACTCAGAATCTTGCCGCTAACTTCTCTCAGGAAGATAAACATCGCTTGGTGACCGGAGGCTTTAACGGTGTTTGTCTGAACCAGCAGTTCAGAGACCGATTCAAAGAAGGATTTCCTGCTTACGAAATCGAACATGTCGATAAAAACAATCAGTTGATTGACAAGGTTTTTGTCTCTGAAGATACGTGTCGAAGCGGTCGACCGGACGGCCGCTGATCATTCTGTTGTTTCGGATCCTTCTGGTGATGGTTTCAGCCTGTAACATATACAGCAGCTAAACCAACAAGATTAAGACTATGGCTTCAAATTCCACATGGGGATCCAGAATCGGATTCATTCTGGCAAGTGCAGGCTCTGCCGTCGGCTTGGGCGCGATTTGGAAATTCCCTTATCTTGCCGGCAATAACGGCGGTTCTGTTTTTCTTCTCTCTTATCTGCTCTTTACCTTTACAGTCGGTGTGGCGATGCTCATCAGCGAGTACGTCATCGGCCGAGAGGGCAGAATGGGTGCGATCGGCTCATTAAAGAAAGTGGTCGGCAAGCACTGGGGCGTGTTCGGCACGGTCGGTGTCGTTACCGCTTTTGCGATTCTTTGCTTTTATTCCTGCGTCGGCGGCTGGTGTATCAAATATTTGATCGACGCGTTCACAGGAACCGGAATTGTCTCTAATGCGGACGAACTCAATAAAAACTTCGGTTCGTTTGTGAGCAACGGCGCCTTAGCGTACTTCTATCAGATCATCTTCTTGCTCGCCAACGCGGTGATTGTTTCATTAGGCGTACAGAAAGGGATCGAACGACTGGCTAAATTCCTAATGCCGGTGCTCTTTATCCTCATGCTCATCTTAATTGTCCGAGGATTAACGCTTCCCGGCGCCGTTAAAGGTCTGGAATATCTCTTTAAACCGAACTGGAGCGGCTTTACCTCGTCTGCGATCTTTAACGCGATGGGATTTACTTTCTTCTCGCTGTCTTTAGGCGCAGCCGTGATGGTAACTTATGCCGGCTATCTCTCCGAGAAAGTCAATCTTTTAACCTCTACGGCTTGGGTTGCATTCCTGGCGATCATGGCTGCTGTGCTCGGCGGCTTAATGGTGATGCCTGCCGTGTTTGCCTTTAATTTGTCTCCGACTGCCGGTCCCGGTCTGACATTCGTGACGATGCCGGCGATTTTCTCGCAGATGCCGTTCGGTGTTTTCTTTGCGATTCTTTTCTATTTCTGCTTGGTTGTGGCGGCGATTACGAGCTCCATGTCCATGCTTGAAGCCGTAGTGGCTTCACTTTTGGACTATACCCGTCTGTCCCGAGCGGCCGTGACTTGGATCACAACGGCTTTGGCTGCGTTCATCGGCCTTTTCTGCACTCTGAGCTTCGGATCCCTGTCCGACTTCAAGATGTTCGGCAAGAACGTGTTTGATTTGCTCGACTTCCTGACGAGCAATGTCGGTATGCCGCTGTCTGAAATTGGCTTCAGCGTGGCAGCGGCTTGGATTGCCTGGAAGGTGACGGCTAAGCAGCTTACCAGTGCCGGTCCCGTGCAGTCTTGGCTGCTCTGGGCAATTCGTATCGTGATCGGTATTCTGTCGCCGCTTCTGATTGTTACCGTGGTACTGACCGGTCTTCTCTGACAACAGCTTATTGAGACCACGAAATCGGCAGGCGAGCTTTTGGCTTTCCCGTCGGTTTGAATTTTCGATGTGTCGATCAGAACGGAACGATTTCTTCTAAGAGCGGCCCGATGCGAGGCAGGTCTTTCCAGCAGGTGGTATATCCGGGACTTAAACGTGCGCGAGACATTTTCCAAGTGTCTTTTCCTAATTTAGAAGCCGCAAAGCAGAGCGTATTTTTACCGTAGCGCGTGTTGATGGAGTCCATCAGTTCACAGATGATTTGCTGCTGTTCTGTCTCCGGCTCTTCAAAAAGATCCTTGGTGACGGCATCTTTCGGAACGACTTCACCGACGTAGACGCCGGTGCGTTTATAGAGGAAGTCTCTGCGGTAACTTTGATTGAGCAGCCGTCGGGCACAGTGAATGATCGTATTGGTGTCCGAGATCGGGTAGGGAAGTCCCACACACGGATAAGCGTGCTGCTGGACGTCCTGCCGGCGGAAAGGATTCGTGTGTAAGACAATACCGACGGTGTGCGCCACCATACCCTCGTGGCGCAAGGTTCTTCCGCATTCCTATGCATGGAAAGTGATGGCGTCAAGCAATTCGTCTTTGTCGCAGATCAAATGACTGAAGCTGCGGCTTCGCAGAATTTGCTGTCTTTTTGGTTTTACAAGTTCCAACGGAATACAAGACGTTCCCTGAAGTTCTCGTACCGTCATAGAAAGCGTAATACCGAACCGATCACGGATGGCTTCTGCATCTGCACAGGCTAAATCCAAGGCGGTACGAATGCCCATCTTGCCGAGATGCTCGGTGTAACGCCTGCCGATGCCTCAAATTTCAGAGACAGGTTCGCAGGCAAGCGCCTTTGCCTGTCTTTGAGGCGTTAAGTCGAGCCAATTGCACACACCTTTAAGCCCGGCGTAGTGTTTGGCCAAATGGTTGCAGTATTTGGCTAAGGTTTTTGTCGGTGCGATACCGACGCATGTGAGGATGCCGACATTCCTAAATACTTTTTCCTTGATCCGAAAACCCAACTGGGTTAGGTCAGCACCTAGACCTTCGTAGCCGCTCATATTGGCAAAGCATTCATTCTTTCTGGAGAAGCGAAGGGTAATGGGATGATATCTCCATGCCCGTTTTCGGCCCTCTTCACACCTATCTCAGTCCTCAGAGGTTAAAGTGAATCGTGAAGTACGAATTGAGGCGAAGGGCCTCAACAAAAACTATGTTTGAGGAGCATCAATGACCAAAGCAGATAAAAAAGACGAAGAAAGGAAAGAACAACTCGAGACCGAAGCTCTGATGGACGCTGAAGTCGAGGCTGCTACCGACTGCGGTCCTGTAAGTCACAAGGCCGAAAAGAAAGACAAGGAAAAAGCTGAACAGGCTGAAACCGAAGCTCTGATGGATGCAGAAGTAGAAGTTGCCACAGACTGCGGATGTGGTTGCGGCCGCAGCAAGAAATAATTGTTCCGAGTCAGCCGATTTTGAAGGTTTCGTCTGAGTGTTGCTCATATATGAGTAGCTTCGGATGAGCGAGTGTTTTTCTCGCACAAAGTCGGGGGCGCGAAAAGAAGAATATTTTTAATTGGAGGATATCGAAATGGTTCAAGTTCCTGAGTTATTTACTCAATACATCAGCTCTTTTTCCGGCTGCATGGGCGGCAACCCTAATGCCCCGATCTGGCTGGTCGTAGATCACAGCGCTCGCTGCCCGCTGCCGATCGATCCGGAAAAAGTCTTTGCAAATCCGGTTACGAATATTGATGCTTTAAAGCGCGCACTGCCGACAACATGCCCGTGCACCGAATCCGTTACTCGTTTGATTAACAGCATTACAGGCAATCCTGAAGCAGAAACTTCTCTTGTTTTCAAACCCGAAGGACAGGAAGACAAACAGCCGATTCTTCTGCTGAGTGCTTCTCCGCTCTGCACCGGAATGATTACAACGAACGCCTGGATGGAAAAACTCGCTGTTACGACGCCTGACGGCGAAGTCACAATGGCTAAGTACACCGGACTGCCTTCTTACCGCGATTTCCTGAACTTCCTCGTTGCTCAGAGAGGTCAGGTTTTCCAGGCTGCAGTCGCTGAAAAGAGCCCGAAGATCATTCTTTGCTCGAACATCTTTCGTGCTAATGATTACTTCAAGCTCTTCGGCGCTGACCGTAAGAACGTTGAAGCCAATGACTTCTTCCTCGTTGCTCCGGTCATGAAGAATGACAAAGAAGTTCGTACTTTGGTATTCGTTACAGACATGCTGGGTTTGGGCACCGGCGATATGACGCCTGAAAACGAACTCGAACTTCAGCAGGCAGGCAACGAATTCCGTCACTATGCACACGATGCATTCGGTGACGGATGGCTCGGTCAGTTCTCCGGTGAATTGCTGACATTGAAGAAGTAACCTTTCCTTAGAGGTTTAGAACCGGCGTGACGGCTGAGATATTCAGCAGACGCCGGTTTTGTTTTGTTCAAAAATTAAGAAAACGTTGTGGTCCACGGTATATTTCTTTATCTCTGGGATGAAGATACAGAAATACAGCTATGGGATCTTTTTGGATCGTTTTATCGACATTTTTTATCAGCAGCGCCTACGTCTCTATCAAAGCGATGCCGGTGTCGATGGCCTTCTACGAAATCTTCCTTTTGCGATCCATCGTTGTCTTGACAGTGGCGATCTGTCTTGTCGCAGCCACAAAAACTACGCTTAAGACGCATGAACCGGCACTTCAGCTCTCTCGTGCTTTGTGCGGAGTCGGAGCTTTGAGCATCAATATTTTGGTTGCTCGGCATATTCTTCTTTCTACGGCTCAGACGCTCCAATACACGGGGCCATTGTTTCTAGGACTTTGGGTGTTCGGCTGGTACCTGTTCAAAGGCAAAAAAATTCCTTGGGTGCTGTTTGTCTTTTTGCTAATCGGATTTGCGGGCGTCTTGCTTGTGCTCAGACCTGATGTTGCTGATCAAAACGCTCTTTATGTTGGCCTCGGTCTTTTATCCGGAGCATTGAGTTCGGGTTCAAGTATTTCCTTGAGACTGCTGGGCCTGAAAGGAGAACCGCCAATTAGGACGCTTTTTTGGTTTGCCTTGGCGTGTACCTTATCCGGTGGGGCGGCTACTTTGATGTTTTCAACAGGACTGCGGGCAGAACACGTATTCTCGGTTCCAGTTCTGCTCATGGGTGTCTTCACGGCACTCGGCCAATGGACACAAAACATCGGCTGGAAGAAAGGCAAAACGCTTCTGTGCGCTTCTCTGCAGTTCAGTGCCGTGATCTTCGCAGTAATATTTGGCTATCTGTTCTTTGACGAAGTTCCAGATACGTTCACTTTCTTAGGCATTCTGATCATTGTGGCCGCGTCTTTAGGTGCAACCATCTTCAGGCTGAAGTATTACAAAGAAGGCTGAGACACGTGAGAGGTGCAGCAGCCGGAAATACAAAAGGCCTCCGATTCCATATAGGAAGCCTCCAAAAATCATGCGATTTACCGCCGAAGAAACTTCTTCGGTTGGCTAACTTAATGATTAGACGTTCTTTTCCTGACGATATTTAACCAGATCTTCAACCGTAATGATCGGAAGGTCGTGTTTCTTTGCGAAAGCCAATGCCTCAGGCAGACGAACCATCGTACCGTCTTCGTTCATCAATTCGCAAAGAACACCGCAAGGATTCAGACCGGCAATTCTCATCAAATCGACGGTTGTTTCAGTGTGGCCTCTGCGCTCTAACACGCCGCCGGAGCGAGCACGAAGCGGATAAACGTGGCCGGGACGAAGGAGGTCTTCAGGTTTGCCATTCGGGTTGGCTGCTGCTTTGATCGTAGTGACGCGATCTTTAGCGCTGACGCCGGTAGTGCAGCCGTGAGCAGCTTCAATGGATACCGTAAAAGCAGTACCCTGAGTGTTGGAGTTAGAAGCAACCATCTGAGGAAGTTCTAAGCGTTTGCAGTCTTCGTCACGAAGGCAGACGCAGACGATGCCGGAGCATTCACGGATCATTAGAGCCATTTGCTTTTCTGTCAGATGATCGGAAGAGTAGATTAAGTCGGCTTCGTTTTCGCGGCTTTCGTCGTCAAGAACGACGACGCCTTTGCCTTCTCTTAAACCGGCAAGGGCGTTTTCAACACGGGTGATTGGATCACTACCGAAGTGGTCGAGAGTCAATTCAGCTTTTGTTTCCTGCATGCTGTACATCTTTAATTTTTGGAATCATATAAAAACAGATCGGACAAGGATAAGGCATTCCTGTCCGATCTGTTGAAAACTTTTGTTCGAAACGGTTAGTTTCCGCGTCTTAGTGAGAAATCAAAATTCCCACAAAAACCACTGCCAAAACTGCCATGGTCAGCGTAATTTCTTCTTTCTTACCGGCTAAGAACTTTAAGAGCACGAAGCTGATGACGCCGAAAGCCAAACCGGTGGCGATATTGAAGGTAAACGGCATCATAAAGATGGTTAAGAAGCAGGGAAGACCTGTTGTGATATCCGAGAAATTAATTCGCGAAGCCGTGCCTTGAAGCATCATGTAACCCACGATGATCAGAACGCAGGCAGTAGCAAAGGCCGGAACTAGAGTCAGCAGAGGAGCAACAAACAAGGTTAATGCGAAGAAACCTGCAAGGAACAGAGCGCAGAGGCCGGTTCTTGCACCGGCTTCAATGCCCACAGCGCTTTCAAGGATGGCGGTAGAAGTCGGAGTACCGATAAGACCGGCGCCCATGGTGGCGATAGAGTCGGAAATCAGAGCACGGTCGAGGCCGGGAATATTGCCTTGCTTATCCATGAAGCCGGCACGGTAAGACAAGCCGATCAGGGTCGACATATTGTCAAACAAGTCCACCATTGTGATGGAGAAGAGTACGCCCACAATACCGACGGTCAGCATCTGTTTGAAATCCACTTGGAAAATCGTTTCCGTCGGGAGGAGCTTGAAGCTGCCTGAGAAAAGATTGTGAATTCCGTCTGTCGGCGTGACGCCGGTAACAATACCTAAGGCCGCAACGATCAGAATCGTAATCAGCATTGCTAAGCGAATGCCTTTGGCCATCATCCAGCCGGCGAGCACAACACCGAGAATCGTCAAATAAGCCTGAGGCTGCATCATATTGCCGAGTCCGATCATCGTAGAAGGTGTTGCAACGACGATGCCGGCGTTTTTAAGACCGATGATGGTAATGAAAGCTCCGATACCGGCGACGATAGCCAGTTTTAGGTCCAGCGGGATCGCTTTAATAATGGCTTGGCGCACCCGTGTGACGGTCAGGATAAAGAAGACAAAACCGGAAATCACGACGGCAGCGCACGCAGCTTGCCAGGAGAGTCCCATTGCTCCGCAGACGTAGTACGCAAAGTAAGCAGAGATGCCGAGGCCCGGTGCCACAACAACCGGGTAGTTGGCGATGAAAGCAATCATCAAGGTGCCGAGGACAGCAGCCCAAATGGTTGCCACCGTGGCGTCTCCAATTGGCATTCCTGCGTCGGCAAGCATGCCGGGGACAACGATGAAAAGATAACAAACTGCGAGATAAGCCGAGACGGCGCCTAAGAATTCTGTCTTAGTCGATGAGCCGCGCTCTTTGACTTTGAAAAGCTTTTCGATGAGGGACATGATTTAATGATCAATTTTGCGAGCCGTAATTCTATGAATTATTGTTCTATTTAGAAGTAACGACTCTTTGCTAAGCACCATTTTCGGCGTAGACAAACTTTTTTGCATTTTCCGTTCTTGAATTTTCATCGGGTTGCCACCACTTAATCTAAATGGATAACCTTGATACAATTCCCGAACAATTTTTTTTGGAGAATTAAAAATGCGTATTGCCATCCCTTACGAAGACGGCGTTGTTTGCCAGCATTTTGGCAAAGCTCCTCAGTTCAAGATTTTTGACGTACAGCCCCAGGGCGTTGTTGAAAGTGTTGTGATTGACAGCGAAGCTTCCGGTCATGAAGCGCTGGCTGAATTCTTAGCCGCTCAAGGTGTACAGGCTGTTATTTGCGGTGGCATTGGTCAAGGCGCTTTGGTTTCTTTGGCTCAGAGCGGTATTGATGTACTTCCCGGCGTCACTGGCAACCCTGACGAAGTCATTGAGGCTCTGATTGCAGGAACCCTTCAGCCTGAAGGTACCGGCGGTTGTGGCTGCGGCTGTGGAGGCCATCATCATGAAGAACATGCTGGCGGCTGCGGATGCGGCGGCCACGGTCATGAAGAACACGAGGGTGGCTGCGGATGCAGCGGTCATGGTCATGAAGAACACGGCGGAAGCTGTGGATGCGGCTGTCACTAAATAACTTTCATTAACGGGTGGAGAAAAGGTTCGGATTTTTTGCCTCGGACCTTTTCGATTTTGGGCGCCAATTTCGGCGCTTAAATTTTTCGGGTTACTTCATTTCGTCTATCGCATTTAAGGCAGCGTGTCTGCCGGAGTAAGAAGCAAATCCGAAGGCATGTCCCAAAGACCAAGTGGAATAAGTCGGTCCGACCATATCAGACACTTCAAGACCTGTGGCGTAAAGCCCTTTGATCGGTTTATTGTTCTTATCCAGAACTTGATGTTTGCGGTTGGTGTTCAGACCGCCGTAGGAGCTGAAGAAGTAGGCTTTCAGCTTGATGGCATAAAGTTTCTTGGTGTTCAGCGGACGAAGATAGGTCTTTTCTTTGTAATACTCACTGTCATGACCAACCTCACAAGCCTTGTTGTATTGGTCCACAGCTTTCTGAAGGTTAGCCTCCGGAACTCCGAGTTCTTCGGCAAGCTGAGCAACGGAATAAGCGGCCTTAAATCCATCGCTCTTAACAGCGACTGCCTCATCAATCTCTTTCTGCAGATTCGGCAGTTTCTGACCGACCGGTACCAATACGCCGATGCCGGAGTCCACGCCTTTTTTCATCATGTATTGGACCTGGCTGTCGTCAAAAATTGACCAGCCGTAGTGATGAGGCTGAGCATAGATCGCATTGGCAGCCTGAGCAAAGGAGAAGGCGACATCTTCGTTGCTGAAACGGTTGCCGTCACAATTTACCCAAAGAGCTGAAGGCTGCCAGGATGTGGCATAGAGGTTTCCCAGGAACTTAATGCCTTTGCCCTCCGTGCCGAGGTGCTGAACAAAGGAAACGTTGCCCATGGCTGCACCGGCTTTCGTTGCCATGGCAATGCCGTCACCGGTTTTCCCGATAGGTACAGAGCTCTTCCAGCCTTCAGGATCGCGATGAGCCGCTACTTTAAATCTACAAAAATCTATAAAACAGACCTTTAATTAAATTCCTGTTTCAACCCTGCTGGTTGCCAGACC
>ENA-UEPG01000253-UEPG01000253.1-human-gut-metagenome-genome-assembly--contig:-NODE-253-length-57363-cov-10.138166_pt1 | contig 57363 bp, 51 predicted proteins | sample MGYA00242893_ERZ507902 | MGnify/ENA primary metagenome ERZ507902 (study PRJEB26167, sample SAMN06115491) | human gut metagenome | host: Homo sapiens | place: China:Gansu | collected 2015-04-23...
CCCCAATAAAGAGCTGCATTCATCAGTAGCAATAGCAAAAAGCTAGCCCATAATATATGTGTTCCTTCGCGGTGAATTCGTATTTTTTTCAATTTCTTTAGTCGGCCCATGAATGCTGTTTAATGATATTGTCTGCAAAAATATACTTAATTTAAAAAATCAGCAAGTAAATGAGCATAGAAATGTGGATGTTGATAACTTTTTGAGGATTATTTTTGTTTATAACCCTAGAGGTAGTAATTTTATGCCTTCAAATTAACTATTTATCATTATGCAGGATTTCGTTCATTTACATGTCCATACCCAATATTCTCTTCTTGACGGTCAGGCTAGCGTGGCTCGTCTGGTCGATAAGGCGATGAAAAACGGAATGAAGGGTATTGCCGTGACCGATCATGGAAATATGTTCGGTATCAAGGAATTTACGAATTACGTCAATAAAAAGAATAGCGGTCCGAAAGGTGAAGTCAAAGACCTGAAGAAGCGAATAGCGGGAATTGAAGCCGGCACCATAGAATGTGAGGACAAGGAAGCGGAGATTGCCGCTTGCAAGGCCAAGATAGTAGAAGCGGAAAATAAACTCTTCAAACCCATCATCGGTTGTGAAATGTATGTGGCCCGCCGCACGATGGAGCTGAAAGAAGGAAAACCTGACCAGAGCGGTTATCACTTGATAGTGTTGGCCAAGAACGAAAAAGGGTATCATAACCTTATTAAATTGGTATCGCACGCGTGGACGCGCGGATACTATATGCGTCCGCGTACCGATCGCAGCGAGCTCGAAAAGTATCATGAAGGACTGATTGTCTGCTCGGCCTGTCTCGGTGGTGAAATACCGAAACGGATTACTGCCGGACAATTCGAAGAAGCCGAAGAAGCTATCCAATGGTATAAGAACTTGTTCGGCGATGACTTCTATCTCGAAATGCAGCGTCATAAGGCGACTGTTCCTCGTGCCAATCATGAATGTTACCCGTTGCAGGTGAATGTGAACAAACATTTGATGGAGTATGCCCGGAAGTTCAACATCAAGCTGATTTGTACGAACGACGTTCACTTCGTGGATGAGGAAAATGCTGAAGCGCATGACCGTCTGATCTGTTTGAGTACCGGTAAAGATCTGGATGATCCTACCCGTATGCTTTACACCAAGCAGGAGTGGATGAAGACACGTGAAGAGATGAATGAACTCTTTGCCGATGTGCCCGAAGCTTTGAGCAATACACTGGAAATCCTTGATAAAGTAGAATATTACTCCATCGACCATGCGCCTATCATGCCTACTTTCGCCATTCCCGAAGATTTCGGGACAGAAGAGGAATATAGGGCTAAATATACCGAAAAAGACCTTTACGATGAGTTTACCCAGGATGAACATGGTAATGTGGTGCTGAGCGAAGAAGACGGGAAAGCGAAAATCAAACGCTTGGGCGGTTATGATAAACTTTATCGTATCAAACTCGAAGGAGACTATCTTGCCAAGCTGGCTTTCGACGGGGCGAAGAGAATATACGGCGAACCGTTGACCGAAGAAGTAAAGGAACGCATGAACTTTGAATTGTACATCATGAAGACGATGGGTTTCCCCGGATACTTCTTGATTGTGCAGGACTTTATCAATGCGGCCCGCAAGGAACTGGGCGTATCGGTAGGGCCGGGACGTGGCTCGGCTGCCGGATCGGCAGTGGCTTACTGTCTGGGAATTACGAAAATCGACCCTATCCAGTACGACTTGCTGTTCGAGCGTTTCCTGAATCCTGACCGTATCTCATTGCCTGATATTGATGTGGATTTCGATGATGACGGTCGTGGTGAAGTGTTACGTTGGGTAACCAATAAATACGGTCAGGAAAAAGTAGCTCATATCATCACTTATGGTACAATGGCTACGAAACTGGCAATTAAAGACGTTGCCCGTGTACAGAAACTTCCTCTTTCCGAATCCGACCGTCTGGCAAAATTAGTACCGGACAAGATTCCCGACAAGAAGTTGAACCTGCGCAACGCCATCGAATATGTCCCTGAGTTGCAGGCTGCTGAAGTATCTCCCGACCCATTGGTGCGGGATACGCTCAAATATGCCAAGATGCTTGAGGGCAACGTGCGTGGTACGGGTGTGCATGCCTGCGGTACGATTATCTGCCGTGACGATATTACTGATTGGGTGCCGGTCAGCACCGCCGACGATAAGGAAACGGGTGAAAAGATGCTCGTCACCCAGTATGAAGGTTCGGTAATTGAAGATACCGGACTGATTAAGATGGACTTCCTGGGACTGAAAACATTGTCCATCATTAAGGAAGCCGTCGAAAATATCCGCCTGAGCCGTAGCATCGAAGTCGATGTAGATACGATAGATATAAACGATCCTGCTACCTATAAATTATACAGTGACGGCCGTACGATTGGTACATTCCAGTTCGAATCTGCCGGTATGCAGAAGTACCTGCGCGAGTTGCAGCCTTCTACATTCGAAGATTTGATTGCCATGAATGCCCTCTACCGTCCGGGACCGATGGATTATATTCCCGATTTCATTGACCGTAAGCACGGACGTAAGCCGATTGAGTATGATATTCCGATAATGGAGAAATACCTGAAAGATACGTATGGCATTACGGTTTATCAGGAACAGGTGATGCTTTTGTCACGCTTGCTGGCGGACTTCACCCGTGGCGAGTCCGACGCCCTTCGTAAAGCGATGGGTAAGAAACTGCGTGACAAACTGGATCACATGAAACCCAAATTTATCGAAGGCGGACGGAAGAACGGACACGACCCGAAAGTGCTCGAAAAGATTTGGACTGACTGGGAAAAGTTTGCATCCTACGCGTTCAATAAATCGCATGCCACCTGTTACTCATGGGTTGCTTATCAGACGGCTTATCTGAAAGCGAACTATCCTTCCGAATATATGGCGGCTGTCATGAGCCGAAGTTTGTCGAACATTACCGATATCACAAAACTGATGGACGAATGTAAGGCGATGGGGATTCAGACTTTGGGGCCGGATGTAAATGAGAGTAACCTGAAATTCACCGTCAACCATGACGGTAATATCCGTTTCGGACTTGGCGCAGTGAAAGGGGTTGGCGAAGCCGCCGTGCAAAGTATCATGGAAGAGCGTACAAAGAACGGGCCTTTCACCGGAATTTTCGACTTTGTGCAGCGTGTCAACCTGAATGCCTGCAACAAGAAGAATATGGAATGTCTCGCACTGGCCGGTGGCTTTGATAGTTTCCCGGAACTGAAGCGCGAACAATATTTCGCTGTAAACTCTAAAGGGGAAGTGTTTTTGGAAACTCTGATGCGTTATGGAAACCGTTATCAGGCAGATAAGATGGCTGCGGTCAACTCTCTGTTCGGTGGTGAGAACGTGATTGATGTGGCAACTCCTGAAATACCTCAGGGGGTGGAACGCTGGAGCGATCTCGACCGTCTGAACCGTGAACGCGATTTGGTGGGTATCTATCTTTCCGCTCATCCGTTGGACGAGTTTTCTATCGTGTTGGAGCATGTCTGCAACACACGTATGGCGGATTTGGAAGATAAAGCCGCACTGGCCGGTCGTGAAATAACGATGGGCGGCATTGTGACCAGTGTCCGCCGTGGAATCAGTAAGAATGGAAATCCTTACGGCATCGCCAAGATAGAAGACTATTCGGGTTCTACCGAAATCCCGTTCTGGGGAAATGACTGGGTGACTTATCAAGGATATCTCAACGAAGGTACTTTCTTATATATCAAAGCCCGTTGCCAGCCAAAACAATGGCGGCAGGATGAACTGGAGGTGAAAATTACCTCTATGGAGCTTCTGCCGGACGTCAAGGAAGAACTGGTGCAGAAGATTACAATTATTATCCCGTTGTCTGTATTGAACTCTGCGCTTGTCACGGAACTTGCTACATTGACGAAAGAACATCCGGGGAATACGGAACTTTATTTCAAGGTGACAGATGATGCCGATGTGAATCATATGTCGGTCGATTTGATTTCCCGACCGATAAAGCTTTCGGTAGGACGTGATTTAATAACCTACTTAAAAGACCGTCCCGAACTGGGATTTCATATAAATTGACCGGGGATTCGTTTGAACTTGGATATGAAAACAAAAAAAGAGTATGCCTGTGTCAAGGCATACTCTTTTTCGTTATGTCATTTCTTTTTAAACTCTTATTTTCATTGTCGACAATTGGCCGCTTGCCAGAAGAAACTCATTGTTTAATGTGCTGATCACTTCTTTGACACTGCGTATCCTTTCAGAGAGAAAGGCATTGCTTCCAGCGAATGCATATCCTCTTTTCATGTTTCCTTTGGCTGCGTTATACAATGCCTTGATAATGCAATAAGGACTCTTCTGATAGTCGCACGTCTTGATGCAGTGGAACGGACAGCACTTGGGCTTTTCCTGCCCTTTTTCTACGTTGCGGATAAATTCTCCGTTGATGGCTCTTCCGGGCATTCCTACGGGGCTTTCAATGATGAGGACATCTTCCGCTTTAGAGTCGATGTACACTTCTTTGAAGGTCTGCGAAGCATCGCATTCCAATGTGGTTACAAAAATACTTCCCATTTGCACGGCTGAGGCTCCCAATTGCATGAACCTCGCAATATCTTCGCCTGTGGAGATTCCGCCGGCGGCAATAACAGGGATATTCTTTTTTTCTTTGTAGCTCGATGCAATCGTTACTACTTCCGGTATCAGTGCTTCCAGAGCATATTTCTCATCTTGCAACTGTTCCTTCTTGAAGCCTAGATGCCCGCCGGCCTTGGGGCCTTCCACTACGATGGCGTCAGGCAGATAATCGTGGTTCTTCAGCCATTTTTCACATATAATTCTGGCAGCTCTTGAAGAAGATACGATGGGAACCAGTTTCGTTTTGCTTTCTTGTGTCAGATATAAGGGTAGGTCAAGGGGTAATCCCGCTCCGGCAAAGATTACGTCTATTTTTTCGTTTATGGCAGTACGTACCATTTCGGCATAATTGGATAAGGCCACCATGATATTCACTCCGATGATTCCTTTTGATTTCTGCCGGGCTTTGCGTATTTCTTCTTTCAGTCCGCAAATGCATTTCTCGGTGTAGCTTCCTTTCCCTTTCGGGTATAGCAAGCCTAAGCCTGCACATGAAATAACACCTATGCCGCCTTCGTTGGCTACGGCTGACGCCAAGCCGGATAATGAAATTCCGACTCCCATTCCACCTTGTATGATAGGTGTTTTTATTTCTATATTTCCAATAAAAAATGGTTTCATATAATTGATATTGTGATAAGACAGTAAGCGGATAAATATACTTCCGGTATTCTATTCGTCTGGCAATGTCCTTAATTTGTGCATTGTTTTAAAAAAACAAGAGCAGAAGAATAAATCTCCTACTCTTGATGGAATATACATTAATACCGTCTGGAATTATAGCCGTTGTTGTTACGGGGCCTTTCTTCGCGGGGACGGGCAACGCTTACTGCAATCGTCTTCTGGTCAAATTCGCTTCCGTTGAGTTCGTCAATTGCTTTCTGACCTTCTGTTTCGTTGGACATTTCAACAAAACCGAATCCTCTGGATCTGCCTGTTTCTCTATCCATAATAACCTTTGATGAAGATGTTTCTCCATACGCTGAGAATAATTCGTTCAAGTCAGCATCATTTGTGCCAAAGCTTAAACCTGAAATGTAAATGTTCATTTTAAAAAATAATTAATTAAATACTAAGAAAGAATGAGGGAGATAATTAAAGGAGAGGTCTGCTTAATAATAAGGATATAAAAAGAAGAACTAAGCGATAACGATTCGTAACTCAAACAGTGGCAAAGGTAATACAATAGTCGGGAACTGCAATCATTAATTCTCGATTTATTTATAAAAAGCGATAATTGTTATTTATTAGCATTCTCTCTTTTAGGTCTGTGTCTCTTAAAAAAGTCTACGGATATGACCAAATGGAATAATTTGATTATATTTGTAGCGCAGTTGAATGCGAAACTATAATTTAATAATTAATACTTAAAGAAATGGCTTTTGAAATTACAGACAGCAACTATAAAGAGGTGCTTGCAGAAGGCAAACCGGTTGTTGTAGATTTTTGGGCTCCTTGGTGCGGCCCTTGTAAAATGGTGGCTCCTATTATCGAAGAACTGGCAACAGAGTTTGAAGGACAAGTGATCATCGGCAAATGCGATGTGGACGAAAATGGTGATATGGCTGCCGAGTATGGTATCCGTAACATTCCTACCGTATTGTTTTTCAAGAATGGTGAGATTGTAGACAAGCAGGTAGGTGCTGTAGGCAAACCGGTATTTGTCGAAAAAGTAAAGAAATTGCTCTAGGTGGCAAATACCTAATACTTATCACTTAATACTTAAATTATTATGGGACTGGAAGAAGATTTTTTTATGGCAGATGCTGATGACGAAAAGACCGTCGAATTTATTAAAAACTATCTGCCTCAGGAGCTGAAGGAGAAATTCGTAGATGACGAGTTGTATTACTTTATCGACTTGATTGACGAATATTATTCTGAAAGTGGTATTCTCGACGCTCAGCCCGATGAAGACGGTTACGTTAACATCGATTTGGATGAGGTTGTGGCTTACATTGTAAAAGAAGCTAAGAGTGACGGACAAGGAGAATATGATCCTGAAGAGATCCTTTTTGTGGTTCAGGGAGAGATGGAATACGGAAACTCTCTGGGGCAGGTGGATTAAACAGGAACCAGTCTCATTAGTAGATAAAATTCTGAAAAGCCTGGAAGATGCAAATCTTTCCAGGCTTTTATTTTTAGGGTATTTGCTGTGGTAATAAAGAAATAAGCTGTATTTTTGTAATCTTAAATATAACACACAAATGAAAACTAGATATCTTTGGTGGGTATTTCCTATATTGTTGATTTCTTGCATTTCTACAATTGATAAACCTCATTCATCGTTGTTACATGCAGACTCCTTGATATATACAGGCTGTTCGGATAGTGCTTTACGATTGCTGGAAGCTGTCAATCCTTCGGATCTTACAACCGAATTCTCCGAAGCGTGGTATGCTTTGCTGTTGACACAGGCTAAAGATAAGAATTATGTTACTCATACAGATGATTCGCTAGTTCGTGTAGCTGTTGATTATTTTGATGCGTCAAATGATATGCTTCAGCGAGCTAAGGCGCATTATTATTGGGGACGTGTATTTCAAGATAAGGGAGAAGTGGAAAATGCAGTTCGTGAGTTTCTGACAGCATCGGCACTAATGGAGAAAGTTGATAATTATGAGCTGGGTGTATTACTGAAAAGTAACTTAGGACTTTTGTTTTGGGAAAATGGTCTGTCAGATGAAGCTGATTCGCTGTACAGGCAGTCAGTTGAAATAACTGAGGCACATCATGACACTTTGCGTTTGGTTACCGCTCTTGTAAAATGTGCAGATATATGCATGGAGAAAGGCGAAAATTACTACGCTGCTGCAGATACAATAATGAATCGAGCCTTACAGTTAGTTGATGAAGTTGAAGATGAGCATGTAAAATCAATTGTATTCAGTTCTTTAAGTTATCTTTGTGATTATCAAGGTAGATCGCAAGAGGTAATCTCCTATGCGCATCAAGGTCTCAAATATACTTCAGACAATTCTGCTGAAAAAGGTTATTATCTTATTTTGGGAAGTGCTTATACTCAATTGGCGGATTATGATTCAGCTATGGTTTATTTGGAACGTAGTCTGGATACGGATAATTATTATACCCAGGCGAGCGCATATATGAGACTGTCGGAGGTGTCATCTGCGTTGGGAGATAAGGATAGTGCATTGAAATATGAGACTCTTTATGGAATGTATAAAGATTCAATGAGGTTAATAGAACAACCTGTAAAAGTAGTTTCTTCTCTTAAGAATGTGTTGCATGATCAATCGATAAATCGTTATGAGTCTTTTTTAGTCCGATATCGTTTTTGCTTGTTGCTGACTGGCGGACTATTGTTTGTCTTTATTTGCTTTTATTTTTATAAGCGAAAGAAAAGGAATGAGGAGATTGTGAAGTTGAAAACAAAGCATCAAGCGTTATATACAGGTATAGAACTTTTAAAGAAGGATTTATTGCAAAAAGAGATGGAAATAGAAGGCTTACAAAAGCATTGTGAACAGTTAGAGGCGGATACAAATCAAAAAGTACAACTGGATAGTTATCTTCAGGAATTGGTGAAGCAATATCGGCAAATACAAGATAATTTGGAAAAACAACTTGATGAAAGGAATAAGGAAGTAATGAGATTAAGAAGCTTAAATCTTAAATCCGCTTTGAACTCATCTCTTATTTATGGAAAATTACTTGAACTATGCGACTATAATAGCCGGAATCCTGATGGAATGAGAAAATTTTCTTCTGAAGAGTGGGGAATATTATTGCGGAAAATAGATGTTATATCATTGGGGTTTGTTGAAAGATTGCAGAATGAATATGAATATTTATTAGAAGATGATATCCATTTTTGCTGTCTTGTAAAATTGGAATTCAAATATTCGGATATTGCATATATTTGGGGATGTTCGGCTGTAGCTGTGCATAAAAGAAGTCGCTCTGTCTTAGAAAGAATGGGTATGTCTGATATTAAGAAAGTTAAGTTGATTGATGTTTTGAATCAAATATGATTGTCTAATCAATCTCTATAGGGCAATATAACTGGAATTTGTATTATGTTAACATAGTACTATAAGGTGTTTTCTATCTTAACTTCTCATCTTTGTGGCATTAAATATTAAGTCAGTAAGACTATGAGAAAACTATTATTTTTATTGTTTTTAGGTATATTTCCTTTAGATTCTATTGTGGGAACTATAGAATTAAGCTTATTTCAGGAGATTATGATTTATCAGGGGATTTTGTTCTTGAATAAATATTAGTCATTAAAATAGTAGGGACATTATATATTTGTGTATGAAACAGAATGATTTAGATATATTAGCTAGTGAATTGCATCTTGTGTCTGTCTTAAGCCAAGAGACTAAGGTTGGTGGTTTCGATTATTCATTTACCTTGCCATCGGTTGTTATAACACCTTCTGAACCGTCTTTCAATTGGCCTTCTTGGGAACCAGGAGGCGATAATAGTTACGATTCAAGCTATGGTGGTGGAGGAGATATTCCTCCCAATAGTGGTAATAATAGTAATAATGACCCAAAACCTAGCGGTGTAAGTGATCCTGAAAAATTACTTGATGGAACAAAGAACTTTTTAAAATCAACGATTGATGCTTTAAAAGGATTAATAGAAAATAAAACTGCACCTGCAGGTGCTGAAGAGTATTTGAGTGCACTTGAAAGTGCCCAAGATACTTTAGACAAAATGGAAAAATCTACAGACCAGAAATTTCGTATAGAAGGAATCCCTAACAATGGCGATAAATTTTTAGACGCAAATATTTCATATGATAAAGACAGTAAAGAAGTCGTTTTTGGTATTGAAAATATTTCAGGTGTTTATGGGTATGAATTAGTTGCACATGAACTTACCCATATAGAACAACTCATGAATGGAGAACTAAAAATTGAGAATGGGACAATAGTAGGATATGATATAAATGATGAGGTTGAAGCATATCAACGTCAACATGATATTTTTTATGGCTCTCAATCAGAAAATTTTGATATGAATGGTAAACCATATCCAGATGGGGATTATAAAGTTACTCCAGAGGATATTTATAATAAGTATCCTGGCATATATGATGACTTGCCGGAACATAATTTGAGTAAACCGAGTGGTGGCGGTGGTGAGGAATCAGTTTCAGAATCATCTCCCGCTTCAATAGGTAGTGGTTCGTAATTGTTAACTAGAACTTGTATATAGCTGTGTGAATGAAGTATTTATTCTTTAAAATAATTCCAAAAGTTCTCTATGCTTTGGCTATAAACAAAAAAAACTCTGGGAGTAAGGATTCGGTAATTAAATTAAGAAACAAATGAAAAAGTTTAAATATTGTCTATTTATCAGTATTCTATTTTTATTTAGTGAAAGTATTTATTCACAAAAGATGGAGAATATAGTTATTGATACAATATATGTTGAGAGTAACTCTCACTCACAAAGGGGGGATTTAGAACTGTTGACTCAACGTATTCATAATGCATTTACAGCCTATGTGAATGGAAGTACTAAAGTTTATCAAGGGCGGGAAAATCCAGCTGTATTCAAATATGATAGCATTAAATTAAGAAATGTACCTATACATAGGGATGAACTAAAGCAGAAGGCATTTGATATGGTGGAATCTATTAAAGTGATATATGATCCTAAATGGTTACCAGTACTTTATGGTACAAGATCATTTTATGGAATAATTGAGATTAAATTTATTGATGATAGCAAGAGGAAGTAAGCGTATTTATTTGAATTGAATGGAAAGACTTAATGAAATAAAACAAATAGCGCTTTCGATAGTTGATAAGTATTATCCGGATACCAAATGTGCTATATTAACTGGAAGCCAAATAGAACCGGAATTTGTGACCTCGCAAAGTGACATTGATATTGTTTTGATTGATACGCTTTTTAGAGATATTTCTTCTGATGGATTAAAAGAAGAGGGATTTAAAGTTGACTTTACACGAGTTGATTATCTGAACTTGATAAAAATATTAGTTGAGAGTTCTTATTCTAGTAATCCTGTTATTCTTTACATGTTGAAAAATGGTATTATAATAAAAGATAAAACTGGTATTGGACATTTAATCCAAGAGTTTGCGACAAGGTTAGTTACTGAAGGTAACAAAAATTATAATAGTGAATTACGTAGTCTGATAATAGGGCTTACCAAATTGAAAAAACATTTTCTGAAAAAACTAGATGAAAGATATGATTTGTATTTATTAAGTGACTTTTTAAGATTAACGACTACTGCATATCTGTTTATGAGAGACGATGGATGGACTCCTGTTGATGGTTTTCGACAAGTGAAGCATTTATTGTTAAAAGAGGAGGAATCTTGCTTTTTATCTGACATAACAAAAGTCTGTCGGACCTTTTTGGAAGCTCCTAGAAATCATACTAATTTAATTTTTAATTATATAGATAAATATCTTAATCGACTAGTTGCCTCTAATAAACATAACGATTTTGAAAGGAAGCTGATTGTAAATTTAAATTTCAGAAGTCAGAACATTGATATCTTCTATAAAGATATATGTCATTTGGTAACTAAACATTCATATTTATCCAGATATTTTGTTCTGGCTCAATGTAGCCCTTATAAATATATTCTCAAAAATAGATTTACGCTAATATTTGATAAAAGAGTGGCAGGGTATGATGAAGTGAAAATATTGAAAGAATTAGAAAATGTTTTTTTCCACAAAAGAAAAAGAATACTTGATTTTTGTATTATTAATTCTTACTACGATTATGAACTAATGGGGGATATCGAATTTTATGATTTTGTCGAACAGTTTATATCGTATATCAATAAGGATATAATAAGATTGACTTATGAGGAACAAAAATACAATGCAAAAAAGGTGTTTATTATCGGCCTTTTAATTTCCATACACTTTCTAAGAGCGTTCCAAATTTCTCAATATAATATTTCTGATTTAGTTAATTATTTGATAAATAGATGGTTGCCGGATGATTATGCGCAGAAATGTAATAGAACTCAATTGATTCAAAAGAATAAAGTATGGAAAGAAAAATTTGAAATATCGTTTAATAATGATAAACCTGTGTTTGAAGAGTTGCAATTAATGATTGAATCTGATATTTCAATATGTAGCAATGTTGATTTTGCTAAAATTTACTCCTTTTGTGATTCTATTGCTGATAGAATTGTTAACAATGTAAACAAATTGCCTGCACTATATATTCTTACTGTTGATATTGATAATCTTTCTGAACAGGAAAAAACACAGGTGTGGTACATATCTAAAACTATGGATTTATTTTTAAATAGTCTTGGTCTAAATTTGGAAAACAGAAGTTATTTTGCATATGTTTTAGGAAAACTTTATAAGTAATTTAATGAGTACATTTTTATTTCCGCATTATGCTCAGTTAAAAAGAAATGATTGTGGTCCCACTTGTCTTCGGATAATTTCGAAATATTATGGCAAGACTCTTGAACTTGGTTTTATTAAAAGTTTGTGTAAGTTCGATGACAAAGGAATATCTGTAAATAATCTTAATGTTGTTGCAGAAGAGTTGGGATTTCAGACTATGACATTTGAAGTCACATATAATCAGCTAATAAAAAAATGTGTGCTACCATGTATTGCATTTATTAATAACAGTCATTATGTAGTTGTTTACAAGTTAACACGAAATTATGTGTATGTTTCCGATCCTTCTGAGAGAAGAAAAACAAAATATAGGCACAACTATTTTTCTACTGTATTTATAGAACCGGGAACTCAAGTTGGTACAGTTATATGTTTTGTCCCTCAACCTAAATTTTATAACACAAATAGCAATGGAGTAAGAAGTAATGCTCCTTTAGCATATTTGAAGACATCATTAAACTATCTGGCATTATACAAGATACAATTGGTACAGCTTACGATAATAATGTTTTTGATAACTATTCTTCAAGGGACAACACCCTTTATTTTCCGTACGGTTCTGGATGTTGGCGTTGATAAAAAAAATGTTGATTTTATTAATATCATGTTTGTTGCCAATATGATAATCATGTTGAGTACTGGACTTGCTAATATGATAAAGGATTTGATTATTAAACATATAGGAGTTAGATTTGGCATTTCGATTATATCGAATTATCTAATTAAGTTGTTATCAATGCCTTTGTCTTTTTTTGATAGTCTATCAAGTGGAGAAGTATTGAACAGGGTTAAAGATCATGAGAATATTAAAACGTTCATTCTTTATCATGTAACAAACTTGACATATTCCGTTTTAACTTTTTTCATTTTGGGGTTTATATTATATCTTTTCAACTTATCTGTATTTATAATATTTTTTTTCTTCACTATTGTGTATGCAACATGGATTCTTTGCTTTAAAAGAGTACAAGAAAAATTGGAATGGAACACACATTCATTATATAACAGAAATAATAGTTTTTGGATTGAAACAATAAATACTAGTAACGAAATTAAATGTAATAATTTAGAGATTTATCATAGGAAGAAATGGGAGGAAATTCAAACAGATTTATATCATGAAGAAATAAATTCCTCAAGAATCCGTAATATGCAGGAAGTGGGTGGGCATATAATCAACGGAACGAAGAATATCATAATTACTTTTTTTTGCGCACAAGCGGTTGTACACGGGGAAATGACGTTTGGAATATTTATTTCAATTCAGTTTATGACCGGTTTTCTGAATATGCCTATACATCAACTGATAAATTTTATTCAAGCATATCCAGCAGCTAAACATAGTTTTTTAAGACTAAATGAAATCCATACAAATGTTTTATCTAAAAATATATCTGAGTGTTATAAAATCCCAATAAATGGTGAACTGCAGGATATTGTACTTAGAAAAATATATTTCAGATATGCTGACACTACTAATTATTGCCTAAAAAATATATCACTGACAATCACATATGGAAAAATAACTGCTATTATAGGTAAAAGTGGAAGCGGGAAATCTTCTTTAATCAAGTTAATGCTAGGACTTTATGAACCTAATGAAGGTGATTTGTATCTTGATAATTTTATGTATAAGAATATTGATTTGGTACGGTTTCGGGAACAATGTGGTGTGGTGTTACAGGACGGTAAAATCTTTGATGATTCAGTATTGATGAATATAGTTCTGCAAGAAGATAAGATAGACTTTACTAAATTGCAAGAAATTGAACAAATGGTTGAATTGAATGATTTTATAAATGATTTACCTTTGGGTTATCATACTCCTCTCGGAATGAAAGGAAGAAAATTAAGCCAAGGACAAAAGCAACGTGTATTACTAGCAAGGGCATTGTATAAAGAGCCTAAATATCTTTTTTTGGATGAGGCGACAAGTGCATTAGATATTTTTAATGAAACTATTATTTTACAACGTATTATTAAGTATATGAAAGACAAAACTCTTGTGATAGCAACTCATAGGATTAATACAATACAAAATGCGGATCAGATAATATTATTGCATAATGGCATGGTAACAGAATCAGGTACTCATGAGTTATTGATTAAAAATAAAGGAGTGTATAATATGATGCATTCTTTCAATACGCAAAAAACAAGTTGAAATTTAATAATATGTCTATTATATCAACAACACAATCGCAGAAAGAAATAATGGAGAGAATACCTGACCTTTTTTCTAAAGTTGGAATTATACTACTTGTATCAATCATTTTTATACTCTTTCTTTTGAGTTTTTACATTCGTTTTCCTGATACACTTAGTGGCAAAGCGACTTTAAATTCAACGAATCCTGCTATTAGTCTTGTAATGCCTTCTTCAGGTAAGATAAAGTTATTAGTCTTTCCTAAAACAATTGTGAAAGATAAGGAGGCTATTGCGGTAGTAGATAATTCTGCGAATTATGAAGATGTTTTCTTTGTGAAGAAGGTATTGTCCAATTTTTATAAAATAGATAGTAATGAATATAAAGATATATATGCAAAGCTTTCAATTGATTTGGAACTTGGTGAAGTTAAGAGTGCTTATATTAAGTTTTTGATTGCATTAAAAGCTGTTATTAATCAGAATAATATTCGAATATATGAGCAGGAAATTAAATCTTTGACAGATAAACTAAATATAAACAATGATAATCTTAAAAAGAAACGTGATATTTTGTCAATAATGGAGACGAAACTATATTATTCAAAAGAATCTATGACACGTGATTCTTTGTTGTTTATAAAAAATGTTTTGTCAAGGGAGAATTATGAATCATCGAAAGTTGCTTATTTGCAGCAGGTTATGCAATATCAAGATTTTTTTCTTAATCTAAGAAATGATAAAAAAGATATTTTGTTGATTAAAAATAATATTGAGCAAGTGAATCTTCAAATAGCAAAAGAGAGTGATGCAATTTATAATTCGCTTATTGATAGCTATATTGAATTAGTTGCAATTATTGAGAGTTGGGAAAAGAAATACTTAATAACATCACCTATTGTAGGCTTACTGGAATATGTGTCTTTTTTTAAAAGTAATCAATATGTGACACAAAATACCCTTCTTTTTAATATCATGCCAGATGACTTGGTTTCTGAGGTCGAGGTAATTCTTCCTTCAGATGGGGTAGGGAAAGTATGCAAAGGGCAAAGAGCAATTATAAAATTATCAGATTATCCCTCTAAAGAGTATGGTGATTTAACTGGTAGAGTGACCGAGATATCACTTAGTAAATTATCGAAAGAGAATGAAAATCTTTCGTTAATTAAAGTTAAGCTAGATAATGATGGTTGTACTAATTATGGGTATAAAATCAGGTTGCATTATGGAATGCCAGCTTCTGTGAATATAATAACAGATAATAAGCGTTTAATATCCAGGATTTTCGAAAGATTTAAATACTCAATTATTAGTTCCCCTGCTACTGATTGAACGTGACATTGTATTTTGATATAAGTATTTAAATCGTTTTTTATGTTGATTATTCGTAATCTTCGAAAGAATATTGAATGAATATTGAACTCAGGTTCAGCTACCATAAAGTTTGAAAAAAGAAAAAGTATCTGCCATCTGCAACAAAATCGAAATAACGGATTGATAGATAGTTGATTATGGCGTTGCAGATACCTGTTGCAGATAGGTTGCAGATACCTTTATCTGCAACACAATATAAGCCTAAAATATTTTCCCATCGGACGGTAAGTTTTGTTCCTATATCCGAAGAGATGATTTCCAGCGTCGGAACTCCCGTTTCCAGCCTGGAAACGGGAGTATCCAAGTGTGGAAACGGGAGTTTCTGCTTATAGATACTGTAGTTTCCAGCTAGAGATACTGTAGTTTCTTAGTATGGAAACTGTGGGACTCTCGTAGCTGTTGTTTTCTTGCAAAGGAGATTTACGAGACTACCCCCAGTTATATTCCTCCACGTAACCGTCAAAGTATTCTTGTTGAATGACACCAAGCTCTTTGGCTATGGTGATAACCCGTTGTTGCTCTGCCGGAGTAAGATTCATTTCTCCTCTGCGTTTCAAATAGTAGTTCTTTCTACCCATATACTCAATCATACGATAACGAAAAGTATCTGCCGCACGAACAGTAAGCGCATTAATCGTACGCATAAAGCCACGTGCATAACGTACTTTCTTGTCGGAGCGGTAATAATCACACGCGTCTTTCATCGTTTTCAGCCGGTTGGGATTCACCATTGACAGGAAAACACGCTCTGCCGGAGCATACTCTAAGGCAATCCGCCGCAGGCAAGTTGCGGCACGCGGGCATTCTTCGGCTGCACACATGCCGAAAGTATAGGGGACTAAGGAATAATCGAACGGTTCTTTCATTGCTTTTTATCGGTTTTGTTATTTTAAAATTCCACAAATGTACGGATAAAAAGGCAAACAGAATAAAATATCGTATTTATTTGCATGAGCAAACAAATATGGCTAACTTAGCAGAATATTATTAACAAATAAAATAATGAAGATTACACAGTTAAGAGACAAGGACAAAACTACTGCGCTGACTACAATGGATATGGAAACGTGGATAGAAAAAACACGGACTGAAACTAAAATGCAGCCAGTATCGGCTTTCAGAGAAGTGTTGCGATATTCCCTGCCCGACTCACGCTGCTACGAGGCCGACAAGTTGCCAAAGATTCTTCCGGCTGCGGAATTTCGCAGGACGGAAGGTGGAAAACAAATGAAAAGTTATAACGGAATAGTTGAGCTGACAGTCGGCCCGCTATCGGGGAGATCGGAAGTTGCGCTGGTAAAACAATTGGCTTGGGAACAGCCGCAAACCTACTGTGCTTTTACCGGTTCCAGCGGGCGGACAGTGAAAATCTGGGCGAGATTTACCCGTCCCGATGGTTCGCTTCCACAAAAAAGAGAGGAAGCGGAAGTGTTTCATGCACATGCTTATCGGTTGGCCGTGAAATGTTACCAGCCCCAAATCCCGTTCAATATTTTGTCAAAAGAACCTGCCCTGGAACAATATTCACGATTATCATACGATCCGGAACTTATGTACAGACCGGATTCCGTTCCGTTTTATCTGTCGCAGCCGGGAGGGATGCCCGAAGAACTGTCTTATCGGGAAGTAGTGCATTCGGAAAAGTCTCCGTTGACACGGGCTGTACCGGGCTATGATACAGAACGTGCCATATTCATGCTTTTTGAAGCGGCTTTGAGAAAGACGCATGAAGAAATCTACAGAGCGGAAGATGAAGGTGCTCTCCAAAGAGATGCGGACTTTCAGGCTGTAGTGACACAACTGGCTGTCAATTGCTTCCACTCGGGTATCCCCGAAGAGGAAACGGTGAAACGTACTATCTTTCACTATTACTTACACCGGGAAGAAACACTTATTCGCCAGTTGGTCAAAAATGTATATAACGAACAGGAAGGCTTCGGAAAGAAAAATAGTTTAGGAAAAGAGCAGTTTCTGTCACTTCAAACAGAGGAGTTTATGAAGCGGCGTTATGAATTCCGTTACAATACCCAAGTGGGCGAAGTGGAATACCGCGAGCGGAACTCATTCCGTTTTTATTTCAACGCTATCGACAAACGGGTGCTGAACAGTATCGCGCTGGATGCGCAAGCCGAAGGTATTCCGCTATGGGACAGGGATATCAGCCGGTATATTTACTCCAACCGCATCCCTGTATTCAATCCGTTGGAAGACTTCCTTTATCATCTTCCCGCTTGGGACGGCAAAGACCGTATCCGCGGACTGGCGCAGACTGTGCCCTGCAACAACAAACATTGGGTGGAACTGTTTCACCGCTGGTTTCTCAATATGGTTGTTCACTGGCGTGGAACAGATAAAAAATATGCAAACAATGTTTCTCCCTTACTGGTAGGTGTGCAAGGTTGCCGTAAGTCGACTTTCTGCCGCAGTATCATTCCGCCTGCTATACGTGCATATTATACGGACAGCATTGACTTTTCACAGAAGAGAGATGCCGAAGTTTATCTCAATCGCTTTGCACTCATCAACATTGATGAATTTGACCAGATTAGCGCCACCCAACAAGGTTTCCTGAAGCATATCCTCCAGAAACCGATTATAAATATGCGCAAACGTTATGGCAATGCTGTATTGGAAATGCGCCGTTATGCTTCATTTATCGCAACGAGCAACCAGAAGGATTTGCTGACCGACCCTTCGGGAAGCCGTCGTTTTATCTGTATCGAAGTGAGTGGGACGATAGACACAAACAAGGCGATAGATTACGACCAACTTTATGCACAGGCTATGTATGAACTCGATCATGGTGAACGTTACTGGTTTGACCAGGCTGAAGAACGGATTATGATGGAGAATAATCGTGAGTTTGAACAAGTTTCACTCGAAGAACAGTTGTTTTACCGTTATTTTCGTCCGGTCAAGGAAGAAGAGGACGGTGAATGGCTTTCACCGGCAGAGATTCTGGAAGATATAAAGAAAAACAGTGCCATACCGTTATCAAACAAGCGGGTGAGTGTATTCGGACGAATACTCCGCAAACACGAAATACCGTCGAAACGTGTACGTAGCGGTACTGTCTATCATGTTGCCAGGCTTTCATAAAGCAAACGGATGTGTTGCAGATACTGCATCTGCAACACATCTGCAACAGGTATCTGCAACGCTGTAATTTGTTGTGAATAAGAAGGATACGGCGGTTTTGTTGCAGATGGCAGATAATTGCCATTTATATTTTCTTGTGTAGCTCTGAACTTTTACACTTCCCGGCATCTATAACCTTTATTCCCACATATATATACTACATAGGCTCTGACCTTATAATTCGGAAATTTCCTTTTTGTGTCCGCCGCATATCCTTTTACTTATTCCACGAGGCGGCGGTCACTATCATAATCGTTCTGTTTTTATTCTATACGAACAAAGGTCAGGATAAAAAACGAATTATATTTCTTCCAGTGCATAATATTGATAATCCCTCAACACTGTCTGAAGGAATTTCTCCTGATTGCCGTCTCGTGGAGTAATGGAAAGGAGTGATTGCACTTTTTTTGCAAGTGCCGTAATGCGTTGTGTCCGGTTTTTCTCACCGGATTCCAAAGTCCGGGTAATCACGTTTACCTGTTCCAGCGACAAATCGGCGGATTGCGGATAGACCGGTTGATAATTTTTGGTCAGGTAATCGAACTCGTCAAGGCTGACGTGTATCTTGCGATAATTCTTCTCTTTAATTACCATAGTACCGGCTGCGAGATCGCCCAGCCGCTGACTGTTTTTGGTAAGCAGGACGACAATAATCCCTAGACCGCTTGTCAGTGGACCGTCAACTATGAAAAGAAGCCAGCGTAGCAGGTAGGAACTGACGGTAGGAGTGGAGCCGTCCACCTTGACGACACGTATATTCATCAGTTTTTTCCCGAAGCTTTGTCCATGATTGAATGTCTCACACAAAAAAGAATATCCAAGTATTGGCAAATAGATGATGCACAGAAGAAAGATAGCCTGAAATCCCGATGGTAAACGCAACTCCATTAAAAGGGCGGCTGTAGCATATACATAAAGTACAATCAGAAAATAATCAATGACTAATGCCAGAAATCGCTCGCCGATACTGGCGGGTGTTTGGCTGATACGGACGAATTGTCCGGTGATTATTGTAGATTCTGCCATTTTGGGTTAAACATTTTTAGGATTCCGTTGCAAATATATCATAATTCTCTTACTTTTGCTTCCGGTTTCGGACAAAACTTATCCGAAAACTATTGAAAGGCATGAAGGAAGTTACATTTATCCGTCGGAACATTGAAAAATGGAAAGAGACTGAGAAGGTGGTGGAGCAGGCTGCAAACCTGTCCCCCGACCAACTTGCCGATGCCTATACGGACTTGACTGCCGACCTGGCATTTTCCCAAACACATTTTCCGACATCGCGCATTACGATTTATCTGAATAATCTGGCTTCCGCGCTGCACAATGAAATTTATCGCAATAAGCGTGAGAAGTGGACACGGATTATCACTTTCTGGACACAGGAAGTTCCCTTGACCATGTATGACGCACGCCGGGAGTTGTTGGCTTCGTTCCTCATTTTTCTGGCCAGTGTCCTGATTGGCGTATTATCTGCTGCGAACGACCCGGATTTTGTTCGTCTGATTTTAGGAAATGGCTATGTGGACATGACATTGGAGAATATTGCCAATGGGGAACCGATGGCGGTGTATAACGGTTCTCCTGAAGTTCCGATGTTCTTGGGGATTACTCTCAATAACGTGATGGTATCTTTCTACTGCTTTGTAATGGGATTATTGACCAGCTTCGGAACGGGATATATGCTTCTTTCCAATGGGATTATGGTGGGAGCTTTTCAAACTTTCTTTTATCAGCACGACTTGCTTTGGGAATCCAGCCTTGCCATCTGGCTGCACGGAACGCTTGAGATTTGGGCGATTATCGTAGCCGGCGCTGCCGGACTGGCTTTGGGTAACGGATGGTTGTTTCCCGGAACGTATTCGCGGCTGGAATCTTTCCGGAGAGGGGCGAAACGAGGGCTGAAAATCGTAATCGGCACTGTCCCTGTATTTATCATGGCAGGTTTTATCGAAGGCTTTCTCACCCGTCACACCGAACTTCCGGATATGTTGAGGCTGGGAGTGATCCTTACTTCTCTGGCATTTATCATTTTCTACTATATTTATTTACCAAATAGAAAAAAACATGGAATCACAGAAACCTAAGATTGCGATGTACGTGAAACGCCCTTTCGGCGAAAAGTTGAACGCTTCTTTTGACTTTATAAAAGAGAATTGGAAACTGTTGTTTAAATACTCAACGTATCTGGTACTCCCTGTCTGTTTACTCCAGGCTGCAAACTTTAGCGGACTGATGGGAGGTATGACAGACCTTACCGCCATGCAGGCATCAGGAAATATGGGTGACAATCCTTTCGCACTTTTGGGACCTGCGTTTGTATTGAACTATGCGGGAGTTATCTTCTTTTCGTGTTTGGGGGCCTTGCTGCTGACTTCCTTGATTTATGGAATGGTTCGATTGTATAATGAGCGTGAAGAGCGTCTGAACGGTATTGTATTTAGTGACATAAAACCGTTGTTGCTTCGCAATGTCAAGAGATTGTTTCTCATGGGGGTGGCTGTCAGTTTCTTGTTCCTGTTTGTCATTGTTATCATGGTGCTATTGGCTGTATTGACTCCTTTTACATTGCTGCTCACTTTCCCGTTGTTGTTTGCATTTATGATACCTATGGCTTTGATGGCTCCTATCTATTTGTTTGAAGATATTTCGCTGATGGAGGCGTTCAAGAAGACATTCCGGCTGGGATTTGCCACTTGGGGAGGAGTTTTCCTGATTTTGATTGTGATGGGAATCATTGCCAGCGTATTGCAGGGGATTGTTTCCATACCGTGGTATGTTATTTATATTGTGAAAATGGTTTTTGCCATGAGTGACGGTGGTGAAGTCTCTTCGTCTGTCGGATTGAATTTTGCACAATATCTGTTTTCTATTCTGATGTTGTACGGCTCTTATCTGTCGGCTATATTCAGTATTGTAGGGCTGGTATATCAGTACGGGCATGCCTCGGAAGTGGTGGATAGCATTACGGTAGAAAGTGATATTGACAACTTTGATAAACTCTAAAATAAATCCCGAATAGATGAATCTCACTTCTCCGGCTGATACATTGGTGTGTGATACGGCGAAGATTGCTCTTTGGCAGTCTGATCCGGCATACGACTATAACCGTGAACTGATTACTCCGGAGCTTAATCTCTTCGAGTGGATCAGTAGACAGTTCGGAGAATTTCTGCGTAAAATATTCGGTAGCCGTTTTGCGGAAGAGTATTCGGGGCTTATCCTGATATGCATTGCCATTATTCTTCTGCTTCTGATTATCTGGTTCGTTTATAAGAAGCGTCCCGAACTGTTCATGCGTTCGCCTAAGAATGCATTGCCTTATACCGTAGGGGAAGATACGATTTATGGCGTAGATTTTCCGGGAGGAATTGCCGAAGCGCTTTCCCGCCAGGATTATCGGGAAGCGGTACGTTTGCTTTATTTGCAGACATTAAAACAGCTCAGCGATGCGGAACGCATCGACTGGCAACTTTATAAAACGCCTACACAGTATCTGAATGAAGTCCGTTTGCCGGCTTTCCGCCAACTGACCAATCATTTTTTGCGGGTACGTTACGGAAATTTTGAGGCGACGGAAGAACTTTTCCGTACCATGCAAGCGTTGCAGGAGGAAATAGGGAAAGGAGGCGTCTCATGAAAGGAAGCCGCTGGTTTATAATCTTTATTGTAGCTTTTCTGCTGGTTATGTTTGCGGTAGAGTATCATTTGCCTAAAAAGTTTGTGTGGACACCTACTTTCAGCCATTACGATGAGCAGCCGCTCGGTTGTGCGGTGTTCGACAGCCTGCTGTATTCTTCTTTGCCAAATGGCTATTCCATATCTAAGGAGACGTTCTATCAGATGGAGGGGGATACGACGGACAATGGCAATAAGGGCATACTTGTGATAGCCAACAATTTGTCTATGGTAGAGGCAGACGTGAATGCTTTATTGAAAATGGCGAAACGGGGGAATAAGATTATGCTGGTAAGCAATAACTATCCTAAGTATTTGGAAGATACTTTGCGGTTTTATTGTACATATTCTCATTTTAGTGCGGCTGCTTTCAAGAAGTACGCTTCTTCTATCTTCAGGAAAGACAGTATTTATTGGATTGCCGATTCTGTCTATTCCCGGCAGCTATACCGTTGTTATCCGCAATTCTGTAATTCCTATTTCAGGAGTTATGATTCATTGCCGGTACGGAAGTTGGCGGAGAAAGATATGGGCAGTGGTGCGCTGGCAATAGTTCGTCCGTGGGGGAAGGGAGAAATCATACTCGTCTCTACTCCGTTGTTGTTTACGAATTATGGCGTGTTGGACGGGAATAACGCAAATTATATCTTCCGTTTACTGTCGCAGATGGGGGAACTTCCTATCGTTCGTAGTGAAGGATACATGAAAGCGACGGCACAGGTGCAACAGTCGCCTTTCCGTTATCTGCTTGCGCACCAGCCGCTCCGTTGGGCTTTGTACCTGACGATGATTACTATCCTGCTTTTTATGATATTCACGGCAAAAAGACGGCAACGTGCCATTCCTGTTGTTCGAGAGCCGGCAAACAAGTCTCTCGAATTTACAGAATTGATTGGAACTCTTTATTTCCAGAAGAAAGACCATGTGGACCTGATTCGTAAGAAGTTTGCGTATTTGGCGGAAGTGTTGCGAAGAGAAATTCAGGTGGATATTGAAGAAGTGGCGGATGACAAGCGTTCTTTCGAGAGGATTGCCCGGAAAACGGGAATGGATGCTGAAGATATAGCGAAGTTTATCCATGAAGTCAGACCGGTGCTTTATGGTGGGCGAACTATCGACTCTGAACAAATGAAAGTGTTTATTGATAAAATGAATGAAATAATCAATCATATCTAAAGAAGAAATTTATGGAAGAGAATACAGAACAGCGAGTGGATTTAACTCTCTTTTCCGAGAAGATACAGGAGTTGAAAGACCGGATTGCTTCCGTCATTGTCGGACAGGAACAGACGGTGGAGCTGGTGTTGACAGCCATTTTGGCTAATGGTCATGTGCTGATAGAAGGTGTGCCGGGAGTGGCAAAGACACTGTTGGCACGTTTGACGTCCCGTCTGATTGATGCTGACTTCAGCCGTATCCAGTTTACGCCGGACTTGATGCCGAGTGATGTATTGGGTACGACGGTATTTAATATGAAAACCAATGGCTTTGACTTTCATCAGGGGCCGATTTTCGCGGATATCGTATTGGTGGACGAAATCAACCGTGCGCCTGCCAAAACGCAGGCTGCCTTGTTTGAGGTGATGGAAGAACGTCAAATCAGTATCGACGGAACTACACACCGGATGGGCGAACTATATACAATTCTTGCCACACAGAATCCTGTGGAACAGGAAGGAACGTACAAACTTCCCGAAGCGCAACTCGACCGTTTCTTGATGAAGATTACGATGGATTATCCTTCCCTTGAAGAGGAAGTGAATATTCTTGAGCGCCATCATACTAATGCCACATTGGTGAAACTGGATAACATCACGCCTTCCATTAAAAAAGAAGAACTTCTGTCGCTTCGTGCTTTTATGAATCAGGTATTTGTAGATCGTACACTGCTTCAATATATCGCATTGATTGTGCAACAGACGCGTACCAGTAAGGCTGTGTATCTGGGAGCTTCTCCGCGTGCATCCGTAGCCATGCTGCAATCTTCAAAGGCCTATGCACTCTTGCAGGGACGGGATTTTGTGACGCCGGAAGATATTAAGTTCGTAGCTCCTTACGTACTTCAGCACCGTCTTATCTTGACGGCGGAAGCGGAAATGGAAGGATATTCTCCGGTGAAGGTGACTCAACGCTTGATTGATAAGGTCGAAGTTCCTAAATAATGGACAGTCGATTATCACCTGTCTACGGTCTTTAGTTTTTAATCTTTAATATCTGATTGATAAGTTGTATTTAACCCGTCGTTTCTATATTGCCCTTGTCGTAATTATCCTCTTGTTGGGTAGTGGATATGCCTTTGCTCCGCTCTTTGTTATCGGACAGTGGGTGCTTTTTGCCTTTTTCCTGACTGTGTTGGCGGATGGCTATCTGCTTTATAGTGTTCGTGGAATTCAGGCATTCCGCCAATGTGCCGACCGTTTCTCCAATGGGGACGAGAATGAGGTAAGCATCCGGGTAGAGAGTAGTTATTCCCGTCCTGTCGCTTTGGAAATCATTGACGAAATCCCTTTTATATTTCAGAAGCGTGATATTGGCTTTTGCGTCAGTCTTCGGGCAAACGAAGGGAAAACGGTTAGTTACCGGCTTCGTCCTACGCGTCGGGGCGTTTATTCTTTCGGACATATCCAGGTTTTCGTTACCGGGCGGATAGGTTTGGTTTCCCGTCGATACACTTGCGGCGAACCGACGGATATCAAAGTATATCCGTCTTATCTGATGCTTCATCAATATGAATTGCTGGCTATCAGTGATAATCTTACCGAATTGGGAATAAAGCGTATACGCCGTATAGGTCACCACACAGAGTTTGAGCAGATAAAAGAGTATGTGAAGGGTGATGATTACCGTACGATAAACTGGAAAGCGAGTGCCCGCCGACATGAACTTATGGTGAATGTTTATCAGGATGAACGTTCACAACAGATTTATAATGTGATAGACAAGGGGAGAGTGATGCAGCAGGCTTTTCGTGGAATGACTTTGCTCGATTATGCAATAAACGCTTCGCTGGTACTTTCGTATGTGGCGATGCAGAAAGAGGACAAGGCGGGATTGGTGACTTTTGATGAGCATTTCGATACGTTTGTCCCTGCTTCCAAGCAACCGGGACATATGCAGACGTTGCTTGAGAAACTTTATAGCCAGAAGACTACTTTCGGGGAAACGGATTTCTCGGCTCTTTGTGTGCATCTGAACAAGCATGTCAGCAAACGGAGCCTGTTGGTATTATATACAAATTTCTCCGGTATATCCAGTATGAACCGTCAGTTGGCTTATCTGAAGCAATTGAACCGTCAACACCGTTTGCTTGTTGTCTTTTTCGAGGATGCCGAATTGAAGGAATACATTGCTACTCCTGCCAAAGATACGGAAGGCTATTACCGCCATGTGATTGCGGAAAAGTTCGCTTACGAAAAGCGGTTGGTTGTTTCTACCTTGAAACAGCATGGAATCTATTCCTTGTTAACTACACCGGAGAATCTTTCGATAGATGTGATTAATAAGTATTTGGAGATGAAAGCACGGCAGTTGCTATGATAAGTCTTTAATGATTTGTTCAACTGTCTCTTTTAAAGGAGGAAGATGTTTTTGTATGACTACCCAAATGATTTCGTAGTCAATATTGGCATATTCATGGGAGATAATATTTCTTAATCCAATAACTTTCACCCACGGGATTTGAGGATAATCTTTAAGAAAATTCTTTTGTGTTTTATCATCAATCGCCTTGATTGTTTCTCCTATCATAAGATGGTCATTCCCCAAGGTGATAATAGAAAATCATCTACCTGCTGAATATTCTTACACCTTTCTTCAATGATAGATATTGATTCTGATATTTGAAGAAACTTGTCTTGAATTTCTTCTTTAAGCGTATATTCCATCTTTTTCTATTCTTTGGGAAATGAGTGAACGGAGATTTTTACGTAATCGGAGAAGATCTATTTTGCAGTTACATATCTGTTCCAACTCTTCTTTTATATCGAACATAATAAAAGGATCCGGCTCTTTTAACTCAACAAAAACATCCAAATCGCTCTCTTCATGCTGTTCTCCACGAGCCACAGAACCGAAGATTCCGATAGAAATAATTCCATATTTCTCGGCAAACTGTTGCTTGAACTGGCGAATCTTTGCAAGATATTCGTTGGTTGTTTTCATTCTTATATTCTCCTTCCAATACAAAAATAGTAAAAAAAGAGAAGATAGCAAATGTATTTCTTCAAAAAGAGATTATACTCCTGATGCTTTCCGTGTTTCCACAAAGAAGAAGATAGCCATGCTGATGATGATAATCCCTAGTATGCCGTAGAATAACCGTGCCCGGTTTCGTCCTACGTTCCGGATAATGGTCTGTGCATTGCGCGTTGTGAAGAACCAGTCCCAGTTGAGCAATGACGCCAGCAGGGAGACAGTCCCTGCCAACGCAAAGATTCCTTGTACGATATATTGTCCGGTCATAGCTTGATAACTCTGCTTCCGTCTTCCAATTCTTCAATCGTCACTTTAACGGCATCACCCGGCAACAGTTCTTCTACAAGCTCCGGCCATTCGATAAAGCAAAGGGCACCGCTGTAGAAATAATCTTCGTATCCCATGTCATATACTTCACTCAGCTTTTTGATACGGTAAAAGTCGAAGTGATAAATCAATTCTCCTGTCTCGTCCGAACGATATTCATTGACGATGGCAAAGGTGGGAGAGCTGATAACGTCTTCTACGCCCAATTCTTCGCAGAGTGCTTTGACGAATGTCGTTTTGCCGGCACCCATTTTCCCGTACAAAGCAAATACAGTGTTGTCGCCCATGGCAGCAATGAATTCGCGGGCTGCTTCATGGATATTTTCCAGTGATTGAATTTTGATTTCCATATACTAATCTATTATGATGACTATTTCCTGCAACAACTCTTTCCTATTTTGCAAACAGCATAAATCAGGATAGAGAAGAATATAATGGAAGCTCCCGAAGGAACTTTCCAATGATAAGAAATGAACAGTCCGCCCAGACATCCCAAGAAACCGATACCAATGGACAGCCAGATGATTTTCTTGAAATTATATGTGAATAAGTTGGCAGTCATCTGTGGAATGGTGAGAAGGGAAATTGCGAGTACGATACCCACCATGCGCAGACAGGCTACAATCGTCAGCGCGATGAACATCATCAGCACATATTCGAATATCTCTACCGGAATCTTCTGTGAACGTGCAAACTCACGGTCGAAGGCGATATATACAATGGGGCGGATAAACAGGTAGAAGAATCCGGTCAGCAGCAGTGCCAGTATGCCGAGCATCCATAAGTCGGCCTGATTGATAGTCAGGATATTCCCGAACAGATAAGCGGAGAGGTCGGGAGCGAATCCCGGCGACAGAAAGCTGAACATGATACCTAATGCCATGCCCAACGTCCAGAATACGGCAATGGCGGAATCTTCGCGCATATCTTTCCGTCTGCTAAGCCATTCGACGCCAAAGGCGGACAGTACGGAAAAGACGGCGGCGGAAAGTATCGGGGAAATTCCTGCAAACAATCCTAAGCCTATCCCGCCGAAGGAAGCATGCGTGATTCCACCGCTGATAAATACCAGGCGGCGGGTAACGATGTATGTTCCTATAATCCCGCAGGCGATACTTGCCAGCAGGCTCCCTAGCAGGGCATGTTGAAAGAATGTATATTGTAGTAGATTCATGTTCTTCTTTCTCCGATAATCAGGAACACTTCATCTTTAAGCTCGTCCGGCAATTCGATGCCGCGAAGTTGTAGGCTACGTACCCATCCGGCCACTTCATCATCTTTGGTGGTATACAGTACATCCCGAAACATATCTGTCTCTTCTTCCGTGTACGCATTCCCTTCGCGTCCGATGAATTGGTCCAGTTCTTCATCATCATAATATTCTATCTTCTTGCTGACAGCAGCCAGCAGACTGTCTTTTTCGCATACTTCGTGTTGTCCGCAGCATTCGGTATCCACTTCCTTCACTTCCGGCATACGGTCCAGTTCGCCTCTCTCTATTTTCTTTTGCAGTCTCTTGTTGCGGATGATTCCGGTTATCAGTGCGATAACACCCAGCAATACCAGACTTATAATGAGTATCCACATAATCGTACTAAATCAAATTTCTGCAAAGTTACTTATAAATTTGCATTCTATAGGCGTATGATATCTATTTCTTTTCTTACTTTTGTGTGTTGCTAACTTAAATATAAAGCCATGAAATTTAATAAATTGTTCTCCGGTCTGTTAGGTATATGCTTATTTTTCGGATTTATATCTTGTGCTGAAGAGAAAAGAATCTTCGGAGATGATATTGAGATTCCCGAATTGACAGACGATAATACGGTTCGGTTTACAGTAGAGGTTGCCAGTGACTGGAAACAGATAGAAGTGATTGCCGGTGGAGGAAGAATGGCTATTGAATGGGGAGATGGGCGTCTGCAAAAGATAGAAAATCCGGGAGCAACAGGACCTGTAAATTATAAATATGGCAACAGGAAAAGTTATCAGGTAAGGATATGGGCGGAAGAATTGGACTTCCTCAGTGTGAGCGGATTGCTTCTTCCTACAACGGATCTCCGTATGGGATATTTGCCTAGAATAAGGAGTTTGAATCTAAACAGCTTTTCGGGCACTACTGAACTTGACTTGAGCAGTTCTTGCCCTAATGTGGAAGATATAAATATCGGCAACTGGTCTGACCTGGAACGTCTTGATATAAACCTGTGCAAGCAACTGGAAAGAGCGGATATCTACACCAATCCCCGATTGACATCTTTGAGTATTGTAAACTTGCCAAAGCTGAAGGACTTGAATTGTGCCGGAAACGGATTAACCACTCTTTCTTTGAAAGGAACGCCTGCGTTACGTACTTTATATTGTAATAGTAATCCTCTGACTGCCATTGAACTTGAAGAGGATATGGCTATTTCCGGATTATTTATACAAGACTGTACCTTTAGCTCATTAGCTTTCTTGGAAAAATTGCCTGTGCTCTCGGAATTTAGCTGCCGCTCTAATAAACTGACAACGTTAGATTTATCCAATCATCGGTCGATTCGTTTTTTGGATTGCAGTTTCAATAGAAACCTGAACCATTTATCAATCCCGGCAAATAATCAGGTGCAAATATTACGTTGCCATTCTTGTAATCTGAAAGCAAATGTATTAAATGAAATATTTGATGCGCTGATTCCACTTCCCAAGCCATCTACTCCTGAACACGAAAAGGATTATCGAATATCTTTCTATGACAATCCGGGAGAGGACACTTGTGATGTGAGCATACTTAAAAATTGGTATATAGACACAGATAAAAACTGAATATAAACATGAACTTGAATCTAATGAAAAGAAGATTTTATTTACTCATTTCTTTTTTGTTGGGCGGAACGGTATTTATCTCTGCCCAGTCTCCCGTAGACAAAGCTTTGAATACTATCAACCGTTCTTCTGCTGAAGCCACTATCGGCTTTCTTGCAGCAGACGAACTTCAAGGACGCGAAGCGGGATTTCATGGCTCGTATGTATCCTCAGAGTATATTGCTTCTTTATTACAATGGATGGGTGTACAACCTTTAAGTGGAAACTATTTCCAACCTTTCGATGCCTATCGAAAAGAACGCCAGAAGAAAGGGCGTCTGGAAGTTCATCCCGATTCTATTGCCAAACTTAAAAAGGAAGTTCACCAGAAGCTTTCCATGAGGAATGTTTTAGGAATGATTCCCGGCAAAAATACTAAGGAGTATGTGATAGTAGGTGCTCATTTCGATCATCTGGGAATAGACCCTGCACTCGACGGCGACCAGATTTATAATGGTGCGGACGATAATGCGTCCGGTGTATCGGCTGTACTACAAATAGCAAGAGCGTTTGTTGCCAGTGGACAGCAGCCGGAAAGAAATGTAATTTTCGCTTTTTGGGACGGAGAAGAAAAAGGATTGCTTGGCTCTAAATATTTTGTGCAGACTTGTCCTTTTGTCTCTCAAATCAAAGGCTATCTGAACTTTGATATGATTGGCCGTAATAGCAAACCTCAGCAACCCCGCCATGTGGTTTATTTCTATACGGCTGCCCATCCTGCTTTTGGTGATTGGCTGAAAGAAGATATCAAGAAATACGGCTTGCGGTTGGAACCGGATTACCGTGCATGGGACAACCCGATAGGCGGAAGTGATAACGGAACATTCGCTAAAGTTGGCGTTCCTATCATTTGGTATCATACGGACGGACATCCTGATTATCACCAGCCGTCCGATCATGCCGATCGGCTGAACTGGGATAAGGTTGTGGAAATCACGAAAGCGTCTTTCCTTAATATGTGGAAGATGGCGAATGAGAAGTCATTTTAAAATTATCTGTCGTCCTAAACGCAGTAGAAGAACTCTCCTTTATTTATCAGGAGTGGGGGATTCTTCACTGTGTTCAGAATGACAGATAATCATGTGATATATTTATAATACTAAGGTCGATTTTATTGGTATAATATAACCAAAAGGTCAGACTTTAATCATTTCTTGGTTATTCTACAGGTTGTGCACCGGTATCTCCTTCAATCTTCCATCCCGGATTTTGATAAACCACCGAACTTGCAAAGTCATTCTTGTCCAAAGCTGTCTGGCGGAATACTGCCATACCTATCGGATTCAAATAGTGGGCGGGTGTAAAGAGGAATCCTTTCTGCCCTGCAATCAGATTGTTCTTCGTAATCTTTTCGTACGGAAGGATATAGTTACTTAAATCGGATGAGGACATATTGCCTTCTGCCGGGTCTACTTTGCATAAATCTGCCAGTTGTGCTTCATATTTACTTCCCCAATATAGCATACCTTCCACACGGTAAGGTTGGGATATTAATTGGTCACATGCACGCCAACGTTTCAGGTCTTCCCAACGCAAGGCTTCTGCGCAAAGTTCGTTGCGGCGTTCGCGACGGATATTATATAATGTAGCATCTATCAGTTGTCCGTGAGAATAAGCTCCGAAGTCACCTTTGGCTTCCTCACTCATTATTGTTGCAGTGATTGTTTTATCATAGTCTTCATCCACTTTGGCACGTCGGCGTAAAGCTGTCCAATATCCATCGGCTGTTCCGTCGATTTTACCGTTCTTCTCATACGAAGCTTCCATATAAATCAGCATAGCTTCTGCTGCGCGGAAAACAATACCGCCTGATGTGCCGGCACTATGGTCATTGGCCATATGGCTGGAATAATGCTTGCCTTTCTTGATGATGAAACCTGTTGTTGCCAAACTTCCCTTGTCGCCATAGATGAAACGGATAGTACAATAGCTGGGAGTACCGTCGTTACCGTAGTAGTTTACATCACCTTCGTTTTCAGTGTTAGCGTCACCCGGCTTCTTGGTAAAGATGACAATACGTGAATCACGATTCTGTAAAGTAGAGTTTACTCCTTCTTTTTCCCATTCGGTTTTATAGCCCGAGCCGTCTGCATAGATAGGAAGTCCGTTACGCATAAGGAAAGAGTTGACCATACCTCGCGTCCACCCGGAACCACCGCCGTTACGTTCCAGCTCCATCTGCAGGTTACTGGTCACCAGTCCTTCCTTGAATTGTTTCCACATCAATATTTCATCATATCCTTCCATGTTTTCATCGCAGAACATGGTGTAATAAGGATTGATAGAAACCAGACTGGCATTCATACCTTCGGGGGTATCGGTATTATCTGCCAGTTTTCCGACGATGTAGTCACCTACTACTTTGGAAGATTTCATGGCTTCATCAAGGAAATAAGCTATTTCAGTGTCAATGTTGAAGCCGCTTACGTCTGCGGAATTGCCCGGCCATCCTTTTCCACCGGGTACGAATGCGGTTCCTTTATGATACTTTTCCCAAGTTGCTTCGAATAGAGCAACACGGGCTCGCAACAAATGTGCTACGTTTCTGCTGATGCGATTCTTGCCGCCCGGAGCTTTATCAAGCAGTAACTCTGTCGCTTTATGCAAGTCGTCCAGAATGAAACGTGCCACCTTATTACGTGGTTGGCGTTTGCTGGCTTCAATCAAAGTCTCTTCCACATCGGGCAATGCAGTAGTGATGATAGGCAAATCTCCCAGAGAAACCAGCAGTTTATAATAATTGTATGCCCGAATCACGTACATTTCACCGATATAATGTTTTACATTGTCTTGATTGCCGGTGATAGTTCCCGCTTCAAAGTTAGGCAAGGTGTTGTCAAAGAAATAGTTGCAGGCACGTATCTTCTTCCAGTCCCAGTCTCCTTCGCCCGATGGCACTTTCTTCTGTCCGGGTATCCAGAATTCCGGAGAGTCACCGCTGGCTTGGTTGTCAGTATCGTTATCTTTGCCGAAGAAATTGATGCCATATGCATCCGTCACTGTTTCAAACGGGTAAGCATTGATGGTATAGGCGGCTAAATCGCTTTCGGATGCGAAGTATTTTTCGGGAATAACCTTGTCCAGTGGTTCCCTGTCCAGAAAATCATTGCAACCGGTCAGTCCGCCCAACAGCAATGTCCCTATTGTCAAAAGTTTGATATGTCTTTTCATAATCGTCTGTCATTTAAAATGTTGCACTTAAACCGAATGATACAGTCTTGGATAGCGGATAGGTACATCCGTCCCAGTTGCCGATACCGACAGTTTCGGGGTCGAACGTGTCAGCCAGGCTGGTAATAGTAAACAAGTTCTCTGCTGAAACAAAGAAACGCAGGTTATTCACACAGAATTTTTCCGTCAGTGATTTCGGTAATGTATAACCTAAAGTTACATTCTTCAGACGGCAATAAGCTGCATTCTGTAAATAACGGGTTTGCGGATTGCGGTTTCTGCCGTCTTCAAGAGGACGAGGATAATAACCGCCCAAGTTGGGACCCAACGGATTGGTGGTACTTTCTCCACGGAAGTAGTCCAGATGTTGCTTGAAGAAGTTGGTTTGCCAGTAACCTACTGCTCCCCAGAACATGGTGGAGCCGCTGTCCGGCATATAATCACGCTTCATGGTTCCCTGGAAGAACAGTTTCAGGTCGAAGCCTTTCCAGGCGGCATCCAGATTCAAGCCAAAGTTGTAACGTGGCGTGCTGTTGCCGATCTTTTTCAAGTCACCATGGTCTGCAAGGGTCTTGTTTCCTCTGCTTATCTGACCGTCACCATTCAAGTCGGCATACATGACATCACCGGCTCCCCAACCTGACCCCAGTACGTCTTGTGCGCCATTGGGCATGCTGGCAAGATGATTTTTCATCTCCTGGTCGGTTTTTGCGATACCGATTGTCTGGAATCCCCATATGTCACCTACGTGAGCACCTGCGTAATATGTATTATTGTTGTCTTTATCAAGAATCGTGTTTGACGGGTTGGGGTATTTGTCGATAACTACTTGGTTGTCTGACAAAGACAAGGTAACTCCATATTTGAAGTCGCGGATCTGGTCGCGCCAGTTTACTTGTATCTCCCAACCTTTGGAAGTCATATCAAGGTTGTTTACTTTGGGGACATCAATACCCAGAAGATTGGGAAGCTCGGGGGCAGGGCCTACCATATCTTTCGATTTACGTTGGAAGTAGTCGAAGGTTACGTTCAAGCGGTTGTTGAGCATCGACAGGTCGAAACCTAGATCCAGTGTTTGTGTCTTTTCCCAGGTCAGCAAAGAAGATACCAGAGCGGATTCTTTGGAAATATTGGGTTTCACACCGTTTACCAGCCAGCTACCTAATGCATAATTACCCCATTGGTTTTTGTTAATGTCGATGGTGCGATAGAACGGATACCAGTTGTCGGTATTCTGGTTACCCAGTTCACCCCATGAACCGCGTATTTTGAGTGTGCTGATTAAGTCGGTAAAATCCTCGAAGAATGCTTCACGGGCAATGTTCCATCCCAAAGAGAAGGACGGGAACAGATTCCAGCGGTTATCCCGAAGGAAACGTGATGTTCCGTCGTAACGCATATTGACTTCAGCCAGATAACGTCCTTTGTAATCATAGTTGAGACGTCCGAAAAATCCGGCGGTTGCCCATTCACTGTATCCACCCCTGTTCTGCGCATTCGTTTGGGTAGTATTCAGTGTGGCGACTCCCGACATGATGCCATCTTGTGAAGCAGTAATATCCCGTTGTTTGAACAATTCGCTTTGAAAGCCCAACATTACTTTGAAGTTGTGTCCGCTTTCCAGTGATTTGCTGTATTCGGTAAAGATGTTCGGATTGAAGAAGTTGCTTTTATAAGCATATTCTGTCACGCTTGATGTTTGATTGGCAATTATATAAGGATCTTTGTTCACATCATAGCCGTAAACGGTCTGGTAGTCGGTGTGGTCGAAGTTATAGTTGGAGCGGTAGTTCAACTCCACATTGATTCTCCAGTCTTTGATGGGTTCCATGATGAAAGCGAGCTGGTGTGCCATCATGTCTTTTTGCGATTTGTAGCGTCCGCCTTCTGTCAATTGATAAATCTTGGATTCAACAGTGTAGAATCCATTCGGATCTACCACCGGAATGACAGGCCAATAACGGCATACATCGAAATAGAATACATTGCTCTTAATATCTCCACCGGCAAATGAAGGAGCTTCATAGTCTGTACGGTTGAAACGCATACTGTAACTAATCTTTAACCATTTGGTCAGGTCGGCATTGATTTTTGCTGTAAAAGCGTACCGTTGTTTGTTGTCGTCACCAAACTTCAATAGACCGCCTTGGTCGAGATAATTGGCTGAAAGATAATACTGTATCTTATCCGTACCACCGTTTACGCTTAATGAATGTTCGTGAGTGAAACTGTTGCCGAATAATGTTTTCAGCCAGTCGGTGTTGCCGGCAGGCATCACGTCCTTACGTTGAGGGTCGTCGAATGAGTTCCATCTTCCTGCATCGGTCGGCCACATATACTGTGTGCCTTTTCCTGCTTGGAAATCCTGGATTTGTTGAAGTTTTGTGGCACTGTACATCGGAGTTTGCCCTCCATTGGTCAACTGGTCGTTGATAGCTAGGGCAAAGTTGTAAGAATCAGCCATTTCCGGCATATTCAACGGAGATACGAAACGGAAGTTGTTGTTATAGTTGACTACCGTCTTTCCCGATTTACCTTTTTTTGTCGTAATCAGGATAACTCCACCTGGTGCACGGGAACCATAAATGGAAGAAGCGGCCGCATCTTTTAGTACAGAAATATTCTCAATATCCTGTGGGTTGATAGCGTTCATGTCTCCTTCCATGCCGTCAATGAGTACCAAAGGTTCTACCTTCGAACCGGCACCGATTGTTCCGACGCCACGAATGTTGAATTTTTTATCCGAACCTAAGGAGCCGCCACCGTCACCGGTAGAGATGTTCATGCCCGGAACTACACCTTGCAAAGCCTCGATAGTAGAATTGACGGGACGTGCCGCGATTTCTTTTGCTCCTACAGTGGATACGGCTCCTGTCACATTTACTTTCTTTTGTGTACCGAAAGCAACAACAACGACCTCATCCAGCTTCTGGGTATCATCTTTCAGAATGATATTTAATGATTGTCCGGTGAATTTGACTTCTTGGGTCTGATAACCAACAAAAGAGATGACAATAATGTCTCCTGTTTTTACATTGCTTAGAGAGAAATCACCGTCAAGTCCGGTGATTGTACCGTTCGTTGTGCCTTTGACAACAACGGATGCGCCGATAATGGTTTCACCTGTTGCGTCTTTTACGACACCTTTGCAAGTAGTACCCTGCTGTACAACGGAAACATTCAAGGTGTTTCCACCAGTCTCCGAATAAACGGTTCCTGCTGACGCTGTCAGTAGAAACAACAACATGCTGACTGACTTTAGTTGTTTTAACATAGCATTGAATTTAAAGTTTTTTCCTAGAGTCTGGAATTACTTTTTAATAAGTCCTTTCAGAACTTATTCTTGACATATAATGCTTGGTTTAAAACTTTAAAGTCGGGAATCTACTCTTTTGGAACGTTGTATTTTCTACTTATTATCTACCGTTTTCATATTTGTTAGATGACTGTTTTTTACTTGATAGAATAATGATATTTAAGGAAATAAGATATGTGTTTATATTAGAATTGAGTATAAAATAAGCATTGTTGTGCTTTTAAAAAGAAATAATGCACTTTAATTTGAAGTTTTTTCTATAAATGAGTGCAATATATTAAAATATATTATATATTTGTATTGTTAATTCTAATTTATAAATCATCCTAGTTCTGAAAGAACTTATTTTTCCATCATTAATTATTGAGTCTTAAAATCCGTTCCCATTGCGCTTATCCTGTATATTTGTGAGTCTATCGTCATTATTGTGGGAATATGTTTAAGAAGGATTACAGACATGGCTGAAATCCGGTAGATACCAATATTCGTATAAACTATTATCAGTTGCTACATCCGGCAATAAATAGCTGACGGTATCAAGCGAAATAGTATGGCTACGTATTTCCATCTTTTTGAGATAAATGCTACTTTTTTCTTCTTATGAATAGCTTCTTTTATTTGTTTCACGGCTTTATCAACAGGAGTTACCCAAAACAGTCCCTTTCCTTTAGCCATTGCTGTATCTACAAACCCCGGACGGATATCTGTCGTATGAATAGGATAAGGGGATTTGGTGGCTCTCTGCCGTAGTCCTTCCATATAGTTGATTTGATAGGCTTTTGATGCATTGTAGGCAGGTGCGAGGCCGCTACCACGTGTACCGCCTACGGAAGAAATGATGACTAAATGCCCGCTCTTTTGCTGTTCAAAGTAACGGAATCCCCAATCGGCTATGTTGGTGAATCCTATTACGTTGGTCAATAAAGTCGGTTCTTCCAGTTGATAAGAAAGTTCGGGATTGAGCTCTCCCGTGCCGGCACAGATTGTCAGTATATCCATTCCACCCATTTCTTGTACGAGTGTTTCCAAACATTGGATACTGGTTTGCACATCGGTGATGTCGCATACTTGATAGAATAGTTTATTTTTGTCTTGGGTGTATATTTCTTGTAACAGGTTCTCTCTGCGACCGGTAATGCCGATGAGACAATCTTCTTGAATATACGCTTCTGCCAAACCGCGACCAATGCCGGAAGTTGCACCTATAATTATTATTTTCTGCATGATTTTCATTCTATTTGGTTCCAAAAGTAGGGAGTGGGCGTAGATAATTTCTTGATTGAAATCAAGAAATTACTTTTGTACCACTTTTCTTCGGATACGGCTTAGTGTTTCCGGGCGAATCAAGAGATAAGATGCCAGTTCTTTTAATGTAATCAGTTTCAGTAAGTCGGGGCAACGGTTGATAATTTCAAGATACCGTTCTTCCGCTGTCAGGCTGTACATTGAAATCATACGGTCGTAGACTTCCCATAGCAGAGTTTCTGCAATGCGGCGTCCTAGCTTTTGGTTGTCGTTGTTAGCTTCATAGAAATCGGTCATTTGCTGATGATTAATCACATATACCGAACAGTCACATAGGGCTTGTATGTCCACATTCGATTTGTCCTGTAATTGAAAAGCTGGATAATTACCGACAAAGGAATTGTCGAAAGTATATCCTACGATATTACTTTCTCCCAAATTGTTGATACAACAGTACCGGAAAGAGCCAGAACTGACAAAGCCCATCGTCCTGCAGATTTCTCCCTGTCGGGAAAAATAGTCTCCTTTCTCATAATAGGTCTGTTTCCCCTGTTGTAATACAAAATCTACAATAGGGGAATAGTTGATATGGGAAGTGTATTTATTGAAATCTTCCACTGTATCGGGGCGGTTAGTCTTCGTTTATAATCTGAAATCCGGCTTGTTTCAGGTCTTTCCAATATCCGGGATATGATTTGGTAACGACTTGCGGGTCGGCGATTTGCATAGTAGGGTGGCAGATTATTGCCGGAGCAAACGCCATTGCCATCCGGTGGTCTTCGTATGTTGCAATCACAGGAGTTTCTTCTGGTTCACACCGTTCGCCATTCCACATCAGTACGCTGTCATTCTCTTCTTTGATAACGTATCCCAGCTTTTTGAGTTCGTTTTTTAAAGCGGCAATACGGTCGGTTTCTTTTATCTTCAGACTTTGCAGCCCTGTGAAGCGGAAAGGAATGTTCATCAAGGCACAAGTGACGACAAAGGTCTGTGCCAAATCAGGTATGTCAATGAAATCTTCTTCCAGTCTTTCCGGTGCTTTCCCTGTCTTTTTGAGTTTAACTCCTTTGGTGGTAAACTCTGTGGTTATTCCTAACCGCGAGAATACTTCCGCTCCACGGCTGTCTCCCTGATAACTGTTACGGAATAATCCCAATAACTCAATTTCAGTTTTTGGGGATAATGCTGCAATTTGATACCAGTAAGAAGCTGCGCTCCAATCACTCTCCACTGTAAACGGAATGCTTGTATAAGGTTGTGGAGCTACGGAGATGCTGTCTGAAGAAGTCCATGCTGCTTTTGCACCGAAGTCCTGCATTAACTGTAATGTAAGGTTGATGTAAGGACGTGAGATAATCTCACCGCTCAGATGCAGCGTCAGCCCGTTTTTAAGTGCCGGACCTATCATCAGCAAAGCTGAAATGTATTGGGAGCTGACATTTCCTTTCAGCGTAATCTCGTTCCCTTTCAGTTCTACACCTTTTATGTGTAAAGGGGGGAATCCCTCATTATTGGTATAGCTTATTTCCGCTCCCAGTTCACGAAGGGCATTGACCAATATTTGTATGGGGCGTTGTTGCATGCGTGTTGTGCCTGTGATTATCCGTTCTCCCGGTGTGACACTCAAATAGGCTGTCAGAAAGCGCATGGCGGTTCCGGCAGCCATGATGTCAATTGTCTCTTCATCTTGGGTGAGGGCTTTTATCATCACGCGTGTATCATCGCAATCGGATAGATTGTTAGGAGTACAGTTGCTTTCTGCCAATGCATTGATAATGAGTGCACGGTTACTGATACTTTTGGAAGCCGGCAATTGAATTGTGGCTTTGATTGCGGAAGGAGCTGAAAGTCTATAACGCATTATTTTATAATCTTAGGTTTGCGATGACAAAAATAGGCATTTTTCTTTGATTCTCCTTTCCTGAAGTTCAAGATTCTGTAGTTTATGGTGATTTGTGGCAAGGAATTTTTATATTTGTGCTATAAAATTTGTTTATATGAAGATACCGGATATCCGTTTACAGAATCAGCAGTTGCTGAATCCGGACAGAATTATTTTGTGTTATCCTTATTTATCCTGTTGCTTCTTTGCCCATTCCAGTCTTCGCTGATCCGCTAGCGGAGTCACTTTGAACTCTTCGAATATGGCGGTAAATCCCTTTCCGTCCGGGCAAGCTCCCATCAGACCTACCATGACAGGACAATTATCTTGCAACCAGCAAGTGCGCATCATGGTATATTCTTTGTCATCACGCGAGAAGAATATTTCCACTGCATCCAGTCGGCGGATTGCTTTTATCCATAGAGAACGGGGAGCATCCGGTAATTGTACTACGCTCCAGTCGCTCGTGTGGTGTGTTACCACGGCACTTACGTTCTGTTTGCCATCAACATATTCAACTCCCGCCTTTATCCAGTTTTCATGGTCAATGCGCAGCATTAGTCCCATTTGGTCGAAAGTGGTCACGTAGTTGCCGGTAATCTTTACTTTCACTTCAAATTCTCCGCCATAGGTAGCATAGTAGAAAGGGCCGTCATCTACGGTAAATCCATAGTGGGAGATTCGCCAGAAGTCGGTTTTTGCCGGTACGTCCATAACTAAGGTTTTACCTTCTTTTATCTCCCATTGTTGAGGCTCGTTCAGCCAGTTCATTTTATTCAGACTTTGTCCCATTGAAGAAGTTGCTATCGCCATCAAGGCAATCGACATGATTTTGATTTTTAAATGTTGCATGATAGTTTCTTATTTGATTATCTTTGTGGTGCAAAGATAGGCCATGCCCTGATATGCAGCAATACTGAATAATAACCATTTTACAGGATGGACGTATTACAAAAGGAAATTGATGAGGTGTATGCTACGCAACCGATAGCTAATGAGGTATTAGATAAAGGTATTGTGGAGCAACATCGGCATTTTGTCCGTTCATTGACGGAGATTAACGGTGGATGCGCTGTCATTTCTGACCTTTCGAACCGGAAAAGTTATGTAACGGTTCATCGGTGGGCGCATTTTCTGGGACTGACTCAGGAAGAGGCTGCTTTAAGCGTCATTGATTCGATGGATGAAGATTGCATCTACCGGAGGATTCATCCGGAGGACTTGGTGGAAAAACGTTTGTTGGAATATAAATTTTTTCAAAAAACATTTTCGTTGTCGTCCGAGGAACGGTTGAAGTATAGGGGAAGATGCAGGCTGCGGATGAAGAATGAGAAAGGAGAATATCAGTATATAGACAATTTAGTCCAAATCATGGAAAATACTCCTTCGGGAAGTGTGTGGCTGATTTTTTGCCTTTACACATTGTCGGCAGACCAGAGGGCGGAGCAAGGGATATATCCTACCATTACCCACATGGAACATGGGGAAGTGGAAACACTGTTTCTGTCGGAAGAACATTGCAATATCTTGTCTGAACGTGAAAAGGAGATACTCCGTTGCATACGCAAAGGACTGTCAAGTAAAGAGATAGCCGCTACTCTCTATATTAGCGTGAACACAGTCAACCGGCATCGGCAGAATATCCTGGAGAAACTTTCTGTCAGTAATTCAATCGAAGCGTGCCGGGCGGCTGAGTTGATGAAATTATTATAGATATGCAGATGGGAGAAATATTTTAGCCTGAATTGGGGATAGGCTTATCCGAACAGGGCAAGCAATTCATCGAATCTTTCTATCTGCTTCAAATGGGTATGTGTGAATGTATCTGCCACTTCATGTTTCCACATAACTTCGAAAGGAATATGCACTCCGTATCCACCTAATGATAAAACAGGTTGAATATCTGATTTCAAAGAATTGCCGACCATGACGAGTTCTGAAGGAGTGACTTGCAAGATATTCAGCATTCGGAGATATTCTTTCTCGGTTTTGTCGGACATTACTTCAATGTGGTCGAAATAGGGGGCTAATCCGGAGCGTTCCAGTTTGTTTTCCTGATCGAGCAAATCTCCTTTTGTAGCGACAACTAACTTGTACTGTCCTTTTTCTTTTAATGCTTTCAGCGTTTCTTTTACTCCGGGTAATAGCTCAATTGGTATTTTCAGTAATGATTTCCCTAAATCAATAATGTGTTGAATGTCTGTGGCTGGAATCTTTTGTCCACTGATTTGCAAAGCGGTCTCAACCATGGAGATGGTAAAAGCTTTGGCACCGTATCCGAGATGTTTCAGATTATTCATTTCTGTCTGAAATAAGGCGGCTGAAATATCTTTGGGAGTGCCATAAGGCTGTAACAGGCTTGTATATTGCTTTTCTATTTCTTGGAAAAAAGGTTCGTTGCTCCACAGGGTGTCATCTGCGTCGAAGGCGATGACTTTAATAAATTCTTTCATAGGTTTTTATCGTTAATAGGGAATTTCAAATAATATGTTTGGTATTTCGTGTGGCAAAGTTACAATAAAAAGGGTGAATAAAAGCAGGTTCCTTGTTTTTAGAACCAAATCCCGGTTTAATTTCATAGAAATATCTATCTTTGTTACTCGCTTTTGAGTTTGAACTTTAATTGGAATATACAACAATGAAAATAGGAGATAAAGTACGCTTCCTCAGTGAGGTAGGCGGTGGAATCGTAACTGGATTCCAAGGAAAGGATTTTGTTTTGGTGGAAGATGCGGACGGCTTCGACATTCCTATGCCGATACGTGAGTGTGTGGTGATTGAAACAGATGACTACAATATAAAGCATAAATCGAAATCGTCGGCTCCGAAACCGGAAGAACCGGTGAAACCGTCAAAACCGGAAATGCCTGTTATTCAACGTCAGCCGGAAGTGCGTGGGGGAGATACGTTGAACGTATTTCTTGCTTACGTGCCTGAAGATGCAAAGGCTATGATGACTACCCCTTTCGAAACTTATTTGGTAAATGATAGTAATTATTATCTGTATTATACCTATTTGAGTGCGGAAGGAAAAACTTGGAAAAACCGTTCACATGGTTTAGTGGAACCGAATACAAAATTGTTGTTGGAAGAGTTTACGAAAGATCTGTTGAATGAAATGGAACGGGTGGCTGTGCAACTGATAGCTTTCAAAGATGGTAAGCCGGCAGCTATCAAACCGGCTGTCAGCGTAGAGATACGGATCGATACTGTGAAGTTCTATAAACTGCATACGTTCAGCAGTTCCGATTTCTTTGAAGAACCGGCTTTGATTTATGATATTGTGAAGAATGATATGCCTGCAAAGCAAGTCTATGTTTCGGCTGAAGAAATTCAGGTTGCTTTGTTGCAGAAGAAGTCGGCAGATAAACCGAAGTCACAACCTATCGTTAAACCTAACCATGCTCATGGTGGAAAAAATGGCATTGTTGAAATAGACCTTCATATTGATTCTTTGTTGGATGATACTCAGGGGATGGGGAATGCCGAAATCCTAACTTATCAATTGGATAAGTTTCGTGAAGTGATGGAAAACTATAAGAATAAGCGTGAACAGAAGATTGTATTTATTCATGGCAAGGGGGATGGAGTGCTTCGGAAAGCTATCCTTGATGAACTGAAGCGGAAGTATAGCAATTGCCGTTATCAGGATGCCTCTTTCCAGGAATATGGATTCGGGGCTACAATGGTGACTATTAAATAACGCTTGTCGATAAAATGGTACTTGCCGTGAATAAAAATAAGAAGGGTGGAAGCCGATTATCAGCTTCCACCCTTTCTCTCTCTCTTTTACATATTTAATCGTTTTACTTATTCAGTTCAATACCTTTGTTCATCAAGGTAATGTTCATCAAAGCAGCATATTTGGCATACTGTTCGGCGCTGAGTGTCTTTCTCATCAGTTTCAAGTTACCATAAACAGCGTTACGCAATTTTGCTTCTTTATCTTTCTTCGCTGTTGTGGCTTTTGACATCTGTGTAGAGAAGTAATCGCAAATGTTTGCTACTTCTTCGCTCTGAACGGAATTTAAATTCAAATATTTACCTAATTTACTTACGTTGATGTTACCTTCCCATTTTGCAGTTGTAGGCTGGTTTCCTGCTGCAAAAGTCGTAGCAGTCAGACAGAGTGCTGCCACTAATGTTAATCCTATACGTTTCATAATACCTACTTTTTTAATTGTTATTCCTAAAAACTATTCCTAAAAACAAATCTAATACCTATTGAAAATATTGTCTAAGCGCTTAGCTTTTTCTTTTTACCTATGCAAATGTAGGAATATGTTTTATAACACAAAAATAAAGAAAGGGAAAAGAAACTATTTAGGTTGATTTCTTGATGTAAATCAAGTGGTGGTATGCTTTTTGATACAAAAACACTTCTTTATGAAATGTTTTTGTAATACGTGTGCGGAAACGATAGTGAAAATTTGCTGTATTTTAGGGAGTGTTGCTGTTAAAATGATATTGAACAAAGGAACGTGACCAGGAATGGAACACTGAAATCGACTACAAAACCGTGAAAGATGGAAATGATTACAAATTCCTTTCCTGAGTATCGGGTAATGATAGGAAGAGTGGTATCCATAGTCGTAGCTCCTCCCACAGAGATAGGGGCTAACTTTCCGAAATACTTTACTAGCAATGGAGCACACAGCAGAGCAATGATTTCACGCATGATATTGGAAAGCAGTGCGATAGTTCCCAGTTCGGGGCCTTTGTATTCGGTGATAAAAATGCTGGAGAGCGAATAATAACCAAATCCGGCTCCGACAGCCATGCAATCCAAGGATCCTCGTTGGCTCATAAAGATTCCTGCTACGGCACATCCTGCCAGTGTGCCGAGTATTGTCAGAATGGGAAGAAACACGAGTCGGGGATTCAGAGAACGGAAACTTTTCAGCGTGTTCGGGTCGTTACCGATACTGATCCCTACGCAGAACATCAAGCCGCAAAGGGCATAGTAGCTGAGTTTACTGTCGGTGAAATCGTATGGGATGAGATGATATACTCCGCAGAGGGTACCGATAATGAAGAAAGAGACAATAATCAGACTGCCTTTCATGCTTTCGTCTCCTTTCCTTTATTCCTTATATATAATAGGTACCAAAGTCCCCATGCGCATAGGGTACTTCCTATGACAGCGGCGAGAGTGATGATGACGGCTTCCAGTCCAAGTGTGGGCAGTCCCTTGATGATCGTTTCGTTTCCGCCTACGTCAATTCCAAGCAGGAATAGAAGACTCCATATAAGCAAGGTGATTATTTTATATATCCACGTGAGACGTTTGCTGCGTAATAGATATCCCAACAGCATTCCCGTCAGCATAATTCCAATGATGATAAACATAGTCGGTGCCTGTTTTTGGCTGCAAAGATAGTTGAAAAAGAGTTTCGTTCCTAATCTAACCTGTCGGTAACTTTCATTCTTTTACAATTCTAATGCTGGGGAGTGAAGATGGTAATAACTTTACTTACTTCCGTACTGATCCCTACTATCCCCGTACCACCGTGCACATTACCGGGATATTTGATTGGTTCGTCGATTGTCTCGTCATAGACGTCGGAATCCACAGAGTTAAGAGCTTTCAGATAATAATATTCTACTTCTGTGATACTTCTCAAGCGGATAATGACATCCATCCCATTAAAAAATCCTTCTTCGTTACCTGTTTCGATGTGGGTGCTGTTGTAGACCGTCATTGTATATGATGTATTTTTAAACCGGGAGTCGTCAAATACCCCATAGATATTCCTTGCCGTATCGAACATGCCGTTATCTTCATCGTCTCCGGTAGAGGGTTGCCCGTCTGTCAATACGATGTCTTCGCGCCCGATAAATGAGTAACTGTGTTTTGTCCAAAAGATATAGTCTCCTTTTCCCTCTTCGTAGTTATATCCCCATAATGTGGTCTGCTTGTCTACTACAAGGCGGTAATAATTCGTTTCGTCGGGGCGGTCTTTGAAGGTTATCCGGTAACGAAGATATTTGTTGGTATGCCCGTATTCTTGCATCGGGACGGTGAGCGTGTCGATATTCTCTATTCCGGCAGGACGTTGGGGTACAGCTACTTCTGCCCAGGCATGATACCGTCCGTCATCGGTCAGTGCGTCTATACGAACCGCATCTCCGGGGGTGAATTTACTTGTAATGTTGAAACGGCATTGCGGGTTTGCTTCTGTTTCCGGTGGAAGCGGGCGCAGGCTTTCTGTCAGTTGTCCGTTGACACGTACCTCTACCGTCGCATCTTGGATATGAGTGGCAGTTTCCTTTCCGGTGAAGTTAAGGAAAAGGATATTGGTCTGATTGTCGGCGTTGATTAATGCATTCATCACCAGTTTAGGGGGATTGTCCTTGATGTTGAAAGGAAGTTCATTCTCGCAAGAAACAGTGGTAAGCGTTGCAATCAGTATGAATAATATGTATGTATAAGTTTTCATTGCTGGACTAGAATTTATAAGTATAAGTAAAAGAAGGAATGATAGGTAATAATGTATATTTTTTGATGACGCTTTTTCCTTCCTGGTTGTGTGCCCGATAAACCCATGCCGGATTCATGGCGTTGTACACATTGTATAAACTGATGTTCCAGGTGCGCATTCCATGCTTGGTCTTTTTATTGAAATTGACGCCAATATTCAGCCGGTGGCTTGCCGGCAGACGGAAGTTGTTCCGGTGTTCAACGTAGTTGGCTTCTCCTATAGTGGGTGATGTATTGGTAAACACGGGTTCGTAAGGAATCACCCAACCTCCTCCCGAACCATTGTTTGTACCGTCATTAGGACGGATAATCACCGTTTTTTCTTCGGGAATAGTGCTTGTCCCTCCTGTGTAGAATACCCAGGAGGCTCCGATATCGATGCGGTCGTTGAACCGGTGGTTAACCGTCAGGTTGATGTTATGGCGACGGTCATACTTGTACGGGAACCGTTCTCCGTTGTTTATGCTGCCTTTGGCGAATTTACGGTCGCTTTTTGAAAGGGTATAGGATAGCCATCCCGTAGTCTTGCCGATCGTTTTTTGTGCCATAAATTCAATCCCCATTGAACGTCCTTTTCCCATTTCCACTTTGTTTTCCCAACCGGAGGAAGAACCGAAAAAGCTGACTCCGTCTTTATATTCCAGTACATTGCGCATATCCTTATAATAACTTTCTACTGAAAATTCCCAACCCTTGATTCTCGTATAATATCCTCCTAAAGAGAATTGGTGGGATTGCATAGGTCTGATTTTCTTTGTTACGGGAACCCATAAATCTGTCGGCATACTGATAGGCATGGACGAAAGCAGATGCACATATTGGTTCATTTTGGTATAAGACGTTTTCAGAGCGACATTCCTGCTCAGTTGATATCGGGCGGATAGGCGGGGCTGGAGAGAGAAATAGTTTTTCTTCTGCACACGGAATAAAGAAAGATGCAGTCCGAGATTCAGTCGGAGATGTGGGCTGATTTTGAAATTATCTTCTGCGTAGGCTGATATTTCCTGTGCGTAAATCCGGCTGTTATTTATGCTATGATAGATACTGTCCCGTTCTGTGTGGTTGTCGGTTTGCTCTGAAATCCGGGATGTCATGACTTCCGGGCGGAAGCTGTGATACATATATTCCGTTCCGAACTTAATGCGGTGTGTGGGAGTAGGATTGTAGTCGAAGTCTATCTTATAACTCCAGTCCTGGATGCCGGAACGGTAATCGGCAGAATACTTGTTAACCATATCTTCGGATGAACCGGCAAACTTGTTGGTGGTATATGAATTGATGTCAAACCGGTAGTTGTTGAAAGCGACGGTTGTGTTGCTGAACAGTTGGTTGTTGAAGATATAATTCCACCGGGCGGAAATGATTGTATTTCCCCAGTTCATTGTAGTCCCGTCTTCGTAATTAGTGTCAGCGTCGAAACGGGTCTTAAAGTGGTCTTTTCCATTGTAGGCACTTAGATAGATGCGGCTCCGGTCGGAGAATTTATGGTTGATTTTGGCATTTACGTCATAAAAGTAGTAACTATATTTTTCATCATCAGGCATAAAGGGTTTTGCCAATAGATCCAGAAAGGAGCGGCGCGCTGAAATATTGAATGATGTTTTTCCCTTAATGATAGGACCTTCCAGATTAATTTTGCTGGTTAACAGGCCGATACTGAACGTACCATGGTATTTTTGCATATTTCCGTCATTGGTACGTACGTCGATGACCGAAGAGAGCCGTCCGCCGAAGCGGGCAGGGAAGGAACTTTTGAACAGCGTTACCTTCTTCACCGCTTCAGGAGTAAAGACAGAGAAGAATCCGAACATATGGTCTACATTATACACGGGAACCCCGTCGAGTAGAATCAAGTTCTGGTCCGGGCTACCGCCGCGTATATACAGTCCGGCGGAGCCGTCCACCCCTGCCTGTACTCCGGGCATAAGTTGTATGGTCTTCATAACGTCCGCCTCTCCCAATACGCTGGGAGTATTTCTGATTTGGGCGATGGGAATGTCGGTAGCTCCCATTTGGGTGGCCAGTGCTCCGGTTTCCGACCTCTCGGATACCACTACTACCTCTTCGAGTTGGTTATCGCTTTTCATTCTGATGTTCAATACCGTATCCTGTCCGAGCATGAAAGTATGCCTGGAAATTCCATACCCCAGGTAGGAGAAACGTAAGTCGGTTTCTCCTTCGGGCAGAGTGATACTGTAAAAACCGTAAGGATTGGTAGTAGTTCCCTGATTCTGATGACTCTCAAAGATGTTCGTTCCAATCAACGTCTCAGAGGACGTTCCGTCAGTGACATATCCGCTGATAGTAAACTTGCGGCTTACGTTTTTGGGGCTTTTCTTTTTTTGCAGCAGGATATAGCGGCCGGAAAACTCGTAGCCGACCGCTTCATTCTTGAATACAATATCAAGAATTTCCTGCAAAGGCTTTTCTTTAACTTTCAGGTTGATTTTATGTTTGATACTGATTTCTTCGCTGTATATGAATGAATAACCGGTTGAATTTTCAATCATTTTGGTAAACTCCTTCAATGTAGCGTTTCGTAGTGACAGTGTGAGCCGGGCGTTTGCGTTTTGTGCGTATGCCTGGGTGGTGATAAAGAGCGCCATACCTATCAGGACAATTGTTCTGACAGGCAGGCGACTCTGGTGAATAGTTCTCATTTTAAGTCTGGTTTAGCGGTGATAATAATCTGTTCATTGTCTTGTGAATAGTTGAAATAACCGGCATTGTGTAATACAGATAAGATAGTCTCCAAATCTTCCCCGTTGCGGAACCGGGCTGTAATCCGGTAATTTTGTAAAGCCGTGTCGGATATGCGGATGCTTGTCCCGAATGAGTTGGATAGTTCGCGGGCAATGTCCTGCAAAGGCAAATCATCGAATATAAACTCCCCATGCCGCCAGGAGATTTCATCCTTCGCATTTTCCAGGATTTTGCGGGTGAGCTTTTGTCCCACCTTATTATATATGGCAATTTCATTCGGCTTTAATACCATGCGGATTGAGTTGTTTTTATCGCTGACTGCCACCGAACCTGTTAATAACGTTGTTCTTACATCCGGATTGTCACGATAGGCATCCACATTGAAATGAGTTCCCAATACCTGAACGTCAATTGTCTCAGTTTGCACAATGAACGGATGTTTCTTATCTTTACTTACCTCAAAATAAGCCTCTCCGTTCAATCTTACTTTCCGGTTGCCCGATTTGAATTTCTCAGGATAAGAAATCGAAGAATAGTGGTTCAGGATGACAATGCTGCTGTCGGGGAGATGAACCGTTCGTGTTTCCGCTAATGTAGAAACTGTCTGTATGGAGACAGGCTGTGTATATAGGTAAACTGTCCATGCTGATAGACAGAATAGGAGTACTGCCGCTGCTACCGAAAACGTGCGTGTCAGAGTCAGACGCCGAGTGTGGGACTTCAATCTTTTTTCTAACTTAGGATAGCCGGTTGCCGCTGAGAAACGTCCCCGTGGTGAACGCGTAGAGACGGCGAGCTTGTCCAGTATTTCTTCTAATTCTCTATCGGCGTATTTCATTCCTTTTTCTGTCTTTTTAGTGATTAATCGGGTTGTTTGCTGATAAAGACAGCAGGTTGACAGAAACTCCCTACGCCCTTAGTGCGAATAAATGTTAATCAATTTCAGATCGGCTAATCATTTCCTTTAGCCGTGTTATCGCTTTCTGAAGTTGTGCGTCTACTGTATTTGTGCTGATACCCAACTCTTCCGCTACCTGCGCATAACTCTGTTTTTCTTCGCGGATGCGGATAAATATCTCTCTGCAACGTTCGGGAAGTCGGTCAAGTGCCTTCACGTAGAGGGCAAACAGTTCTTCGCTGATTAATGATTCTTCCGGTGAGAAACTTTGTTCCTGAGGTTCCGGCAGTGAGTCGGCATGAATAAACGTATGCTTGGATTCTTTTTCCAAATAATTGAGTGAAGCATTCTTGACCAGGATAAAGCAGTAATCTTCAATATTTCTCACGTCAAGTAGCGTGCTGCGCTGTTTCCAGAGTTTCAGGAATACATCGAGTACGATTTCCTGCGACCATTCTTCTTGCTTTACATAGTAATAAGCAATGCGGAAAAGGCGGTCGTAGGTCATGTTGTAAAAGTCCCGGAAGGCAGTTTGCGAATCCAGTTCCTTCATTTGCCGTAATAACTTTCTTACTTCTGATTCGGTCATCGGCTTGCCGTTTATTTTATTAATCTACCCAAAGCAAATCACTCATTATACTGTCGGAAATGAAAATACCTTCACGGGTCAGGCGCAGAGCGCCATCGTGCTCTTCCAGTTTTCCATTTTCCAAATAGGGCGCAGCCATCTTCCGGCAGTACTCCCATAGTTCATTGCCAAATGTCTGTTTTAGCTTTTCTATGGGTGTGCCCCACACTGTGCGTATGGTAGTGATGATAAATTCATTGTAACGGGTGGTTTGATCCAGATACTCAATTTCAAAAGCACGTCGGTTCTCCTCTATACCTTTTATATATAGGTCAATGGATGAGACATTCCATTCTCGTGTCATTCCGTCGAAAGAGTGTGCTGATGGTCCGCAGCCGAGGTAGGGAATCCCTTGCCAATACGAAGTGTTGTGGCGGGAGTGTTTGCTGGGTCGGCAGAAATTAGAGATCTCATAATGCTCGAATCCTGCTTTTTGCAGACGTTCTATCAGCAACGTAAAAAACTCCAGGCTGGAATCTTCGTCCACTTCGGATACCTGGTGTTGCTTTAACATCTTATATATAGGTGTATCTTCTTCGTAAATCAAGTGATAGGCAGAAATATGCTCCACATTCAGGTTGATAGCCTGCCGGAGATCGTTCTCCCAGCGCTCTTTCGTTTCTCCCGGCAGTCCATATATAAGGTCGATGCTGATATTGCTGAATCCGGCTTGCCGGCATCTGTCGACAGCTTCAATGGCAGTCCGGGCATCATGGCGGCGTTTCAGCAATTTGAGGGTAGCGTCATCGAAAGTCTGTATTCCCATGCTGAGGCGGTTGAACGGGAGAGTAGACAACATTTGCAGATATTCCTTTGATAAGTCGTCCGGATTGGTTTCCAGAGTGATTTCGTGGCAAGATTCCATTCCATAACACTTCTGTATGGTTTCGAACAGTTGTCTGAAATCTCCTTCTTCCAGTTGCGACGGCGTTCCGCCGCCGAAATAAATAGTTTCTACCCGTTCTTCCTTCAAATATTCTTTCCGCATTTCCAGTTCACTGCAAAGGGCGCGTACATAGCGTGTTTTTAGTTCACTACGGGTAGTCGAATAAAAATCACAATAGATGCAACGGGTCTTGCAGAAAGGAATATGAAGATAAATACCTGCCATAGCTATGCTGTTTGAGTTTTGTGGATACAAAAGTAAAACTATTATCGGATAATATATCAAAGATTTGTTTTCTCTTAACAGAAAACAGTGTACGTGCCTGAATAAAACAATATTTATTTCAGCCGAAACTATTTGTACATGTACTACTCGATTATCGTTCAACAGTTGTTGAACGAACGCTCCACGAATATAGAACTGTCGTCCAACAACCGTTGAACGATAATTCAGCCGGCAATAAATTATTTCCGAATAAGCGATGGATGGCTTGTTTGTTTCTAACAGGAAAACAATTTTATACTAAGCAGAATTGTTCACGATAAAGATGTGTTACATAACATTGTTTAGTAACACTACCACAAGTGTTGCTTTTCCCCCAATTAATCCCTAATTTGCGCATCACAAAATTAATGGTATGTGAGAAACATACTGAGTAATTACTAAAATCTTATATATTATGAAAGTATATCAGACTAATGAAATCAAGAACATTGCCTTGTTGGGAAGTTCTGGCTCTGGGAAAACCACTCTCGTGGAAGCGATGCTTTTCGAGAGTGGTGTTATAAAACGTCGCGGATCTGTTGCCGCAAAAAACACAGTTAGCGATTATTTTCCTGTTGAACAAGAGTATGGTTACTCCGTTTTCTCCACCGTTCTCCATGTAGAATGGAATAATAAAAAACTTAATATCATTGACTGTCCGGGTTCGGACGATTTCGTAGGCAGTACAGTAACTGCATTAAATGTGACCGACACTGCAATTATTCTTCTCAATGGCCAATATGGTGTTGAAGTCGGTACGCAAAATCATTTCCGATATACTGAAAAATTGAATAAGCCAGTTATTTTTCTAGTCAACCAGCTTGATAATGAAAAATGCGACTATGATAACATCCTTGAGCAACTGAAAGAAGCTTATGGTTCAAAAGTTGTTCCCATCCAATATCCTATCAGTACAGGTCCGGGCTTTAATGCTTTGATTGACGTACTGTTGATGAAGAAATATTCGTGGAAACCCGAAGGCGGTGCTCCAACGATTGAAGATATTCCGGCAGAAGAAATGGATAAGGCGATGGAAATGCATAAAGCATTGGTAGAAGCCGCTGCCGAAAATGACGAAGGTCTGATGGAGAAATTCTTCGAGCAGGAATCTCTTTCGGAAGATGAAATGCGTGAAGGCATCCGCAAAGGGTTGATTGCCAGAGGAATGTTTCCTGTATTCTGCGTTTGTGGCGGTAAGGATATGGGCGTCCGTCGTTTGATGGAATTTTTGGGTAATGTAGTTCCTTTTGTTTCTGAAATGCCTAAGGTAGAGAATACGGACGGCAAGGAAGTGGCTCCTGATTCAAACGGGCCGGAATCCCTTTATTTCTTCAAAACAAGTGTGGAACCGCATATCGGTGAGGTCTCTTATTTTAAAGTTATGAGCGGTAAAGTTCATGAGGGAGATGATTTGCTGAATGCCGATCGTGGTTCGAAAGAACGTATTGCGCAGATTTATGTGGTGGCCGGTGGCAACCGTGTGAAAGTGGAAGAATTGCAGGCCGGTGATATTGGCGCTGCTGTGAAACTGAAAGACGTGAAGACCGGTAATACACTGAATGGCAAGGATTGCGATTATAAATTCAACTTTATCAAATATCCGAATTCTAAATATTCCCGTGCTATCAAACCGGTGAACGAAGCGGATGTGGAAAAGATGATGACCATCTTGAACCGTATGCGCGAAGAGGATCCGACGTGGGTAATCGAACAATCAAAAGAATTGAAACAAACATTGGTGCACGGACAGGGAGAATTCCATCTTCGTACATTGAAATGGCGGTTGGAAAACAATGAAAAACTTCAGGTGAAATACGAAGAACCGAAGATTCCGTATCGCGAAACGATTACGAAAGCTGCACGTGCTGATTATCGCCATAAGAAACAATCCGGCGGAGCCGGCCAGTTCGGTGAGGTTCATCTGATTGTAGAACCTTATAAAGAAGGTATGCCTGTGCCCGATACTTATAAGTTCAACGGACAGGAATTTAAGATTACTGTAAGAGGGACTGAAGAGGTACCGTTGGAATGGGGTGGCAAGCTCGTATTTATCAATAGTATCGTGGGTGGTTCTATCGATGCCCGTTTCCTGCCTGCCATTATGAAAGGTATCATGTCTCGTATGGAACAAGGCCCGTTGACCGGTTCGTATGCCCGTGATGTGCGTGTCATTGTTTATGATGGCAAGATGCATCCGGTAGATTCTAATGAAATCTCCTTCATGCTTGCCGGACGTAATGCCTTTAGCGAAGCGTTCAAGAATGCAGGTCCGAAAATTCTGGAACCGATTTATGATGTGGAAGTGTTTGTACCGTCCGACAGGATGGGAGATGTGATGGGTGACCTTCAGGGACGTCGTGCCATGATTATGGGGATGAGTAGCGAGAAAGGTTTTGAGAAACTGGTTGCTAAAGTACCTTTGAAAGAAATGTCTTCCTATTCGACGGCACTTAGCTCGCTTACCGGCGGACGTGCTTCGTTCATCATGAAATTCTCTAGTTATGAGCTTGTTCCGTCAGATGTTCAGGATAAGTTAATTAAAGATTTCGAGGCTAAACAAACCGAAGAATAATTCGTAATTTTCTTAATAGTGTTAAAACCGTCTTCTTTTTTAAGTAAAAGAGGGCGGTTTTTGTTTAACTATGATTAATAAAGATGGAGAAACGCAAGGAAAAGATTTAATTTTTTATTAAATTTGCAAACCAAAGGAGGGCTAATATTGTTGTAGTAATCAGAATACGACCTAAATATCTCCTTTCGGTTAATTTCCGGGAAGTTCCGGTTAAATCAAGTTAATGGATTAGGAGTGTTAATTAGGGAGTGTTAATTTTGTTGCTATGAAGAAGTCAACAATTTGGATATTAGGTATTGTAATGGGGCTTTCCTTCCTCAGTTTGCTGTATTTACAGGTCAGTTATATAGAGGAAATGATGAAGACCCGGAAGGAACAGTTTGATTCGGCTGTACGCAATAGCCTGGATCAAGTTTCCAAGGATGTGGAATATGCGGAAACGCAACGTTGGTTGATTGAAGATGTTTCTGAAGCTGAGAGAAAGGCTCTGATTGAGAACAATGCTTCATTGCAGCAGAATGATTTGGTTCAGCAGACGCAACGGTTTACGATGAAGTCTAAAGATGGAAAGGTATATACGGATTTTGAGTTGAAAGTGATGACTACCAAACCATCTGAACTTCCGAAAGCTATGATTTCTCCTTACAGGGGAACAAAAACTATTCCGGAAACCTCGCGTTCATTGATAGAGGCTATCAAAAACCGATATATGTATCAACGCGAATTGCTGAATGAAGTGGTTTGGCAGATGATTTACCGGGCAAGTGACAAGTCGATTGGAGATAGAGTACGGTTCGGAGACTTGAACGGTTATCTGAAATCGAACTTATATAATAATGGTATAGACTTACCTTTTCACTTTACGGTGATTGATAAGGATGGACGGGAAGTCTACCGTTGTGCGGATTATGACGGAAAGGGGAGTGATGAATTCTATCAGCAGGCATTGTTCAAGAACGATCCGCCTGCAAAGATGAGTGTATTGAAAGTGCATTTCCCGGGAAGAAGGGATTATCTTTTTGACTCGATCAGTTTCATGATTCCGTCGTTGATATTTACGATGGTATTGCTGGTGACATTCATCTTTACGATTTATATCGTATTCCGTCAGAAGAAGTTGACAGAGATGAAGAATGACTTTATCAACAATATGACGCACGAATTTAAAACGCCGATATCCACCATTTCATTGGCGGCGCAGATGCTGAAAGACCCCGCGGTGGGAAAATCCCCGCAGATGTTCCAGCATATATCGGGAGTTATTAATGATGAAACCAAGCGCTTGCGCTTTCAGGTAGAGAAGGTACTTCAGATGTCAATGTTCGACCGTCAGAAGGCGACTTTGAAGATGAAGGAGATTGATGCGAATGAACTGATAGCGGGAGTTATCAATACCTTTACACTGAAAGTGGAACGATATAATGGTAAGATAACATCGAACCTTGAGGCTACTGACCCTGTTATATTTGCAGATGAGATGCATATCACAAATGTAATCTTTAATCTGATGGACAACGCGGTGAAATATAAGAAGCCGGAAGAGGATTTGGAGCTGAAAGTGAGAACGTGGAATGAATCGGGCAAACTGATGATTTCGATACAGGACAATGGTATTGGAATCAAGAAGGAGAACCTGAAAAAGATATTTGAAAAGTTCTATCGTGTGCATACGGGTAATCTGCACGATGTGAAGGGATTTGGACTGGGATTGGCTTATGTGAAGAAAATTATCGTAGAGCATAAGGGAACCATCCGGGCAGAAAGCGACCTGAACGTGGGAACTAAATTTATTATTGCATTACCTTTATTAAAAAATAATTGATATGGACGAGAAACTGCGTATTTTATTATGCGAGGATGACGAAAATCTTGGCATGCTTTTAAGAGAATATTTACAGGCAAAAGGTTATTCTGCTGAGTTATATCCTGATGGAGAAGCCGGTTATAAGGCTTTCTTGAAGAATAAATATGACTTGTGCGTGTTTGACGTAATGATGCCTAAGAAAGATGGCTTCACACTGGCACAGGATGTCCGTGCAGCGAATGCTGAAATCCCTATTATCTTCCTGACTGCGAAAACTCTGAAAGAAGATATTCTGGAAGGATTTAAGATTGGTGCGGATGATTATATCACCAAACCGTTCAGTATGGAAGAATTGACGTTCAGAATTGAAGCAATCCTGAGACGTGTTCGCGGAAAGAAGAACAAAGAAAGTAATATCTATAAGATCGGTAAGTTTACTTTCGATACTCAGAAACAAATTCTAGCTTCGGAAGGCAAGCAGACTAAATTGACTACCAAAGAATCTGAATTGCTCGGATTGCTTTGCGCTCACGCCAATGAGATTCTGCAACGTGACTTTGCATTGAAGACTATCTGGATTGACGATAACTATTTCAATGCCCGCAGTATGGATGTATATATTACGAAACTGCGTAAGCACCTGAAGGAAGACGATTCTATCGAAATCATCAATATCCACGGAAAAGGTTATAAACTGATTACACCGGAAGTTGAATCTTGATGAGGTTACATTATTCGATAACCACAAATAAAAAATCCCGGAAACATTCGTTTCCGGGATTTTTTATTGATTTCTACGAAATTAATCAGCGATCTTCTTATTGATAACTATATAAGAAATGAGTCCCAGTACTACCAGTACTACTGAGGTACCCAGGATAGCGTTGTTGTTTACATTGCCTGTAAAGGAACAACCCAGCAGGATAACTACTCCGACCAAGATTAAGATCAATCCCAAGTTCTTTAATAAACCTTTCATGTGTGTGTATTTTAATAGATTATTATATTCCAGTCACAAATTAAAGCATAATTCTTTAACGGGCGAAATTATTTAAATAAAAAATCCATTATAAAGATAGGATTTAGTGGATTTTATGATTTAAAGGTCTGTTTCTCTGTTTAATCCTTCGTGTTGAAGAATACCTTTTTCAATACTTCCTGCCCGATGCTTAATTCTTCGAGAGTAATGCCGTGAAGCGCTTCTTTCAAAGTCTGTCCGGCAATGATGCGTGCTTTTTCTTCCAGTTCTTTTCCATCTTTGGTGAGATGGATCAGGTTGGTACGGCGGTCTTTCTTGTCGGAAATGCGTACTACAAGATGCTGCCGTTCCATATTGTCAATCAAGCGGGTCATGCTGGGCTTGTCTTTAAAAGTTGCATTACACAACTCTTGTTGTGTCACGCCGTCTTTTTCCCACAGAAAAATGAGTACCGTCCATTGCTCGGGACTGATTTCCAAACCGTTCTGGCGGAAGTTACGGTACAGTTTACGGTTGATTGCCGCAGAAACCTTGCCATTCAGTATGGCAAAAATAAGCCGGATGTCGAAGTTGAATTGCTCTATCATGAAATTATTGTTTAAACAACTTTGCAAAGGTAAACCACTTCTCGGATAATTCCTACATTAGGATACAAAAAAAGATTAAATATTTGTAGTTCAAAATAAATTCCCTAACTTTGCACCCGCATTTAAAAATCAAAGAATTATTTATTTAATTAAACGAAGTATGAATCAATACGAAACCGTTTTCATTTTAACTCCCGTTTTATCTGATGTTCAG